>OGNQ01000098.1_pt1 | contig 81047 bp, 65 predicted proteins | sample 1573481 | NCBI WGS metagenome assembly OGNQ01 (sample SAMEA2581920, study PRJEB24529) | metagenome | biome: Human gut stool | place: China | collected 2011 | reverse complement strand
AAGACAGTGGTATCAGGCTTAAAGTCTGACTGGTACTGGTCCTCCTCGGAGTTCTACCGCAATCCGGCGCGCAACGCTCGTTATGTGGGTGTGCGCAGCGGCCGCGTGGGCACCAGCAGTAAGAGCAACAGAAGTAGTTACGTGCGTCCGGTCTTGGCTTTCTGACCTATTTACCTATTCAGCCTATTTATCTATTATGCGGCGTAGCCGCTCGTTGATAAAGGCTGAATACCCGCGAAGCGGGTCGGATTTACAAACGGAATTGTGGCAACGGCCGCTTGCAGTCTTTGCCCCGCAAGGAAGATAAAAACAAGTAACGTAAAGTTAAAATAAAAAGTGTGACAATGAAACGAAATATCCTACATACCCTTTGGGCGGCGGCACTGCTGCTGACCGGCTGCACGCAGGAGGAGCTTCCCCTGCCCGGTGCTGACAATGCCGCACCGCTCGCCATCACCATCACCGACGGCGGCTATGCCCTGACAACTTCGGCTGACGGCTCGCAGAAAGCCGCTACCCGTGCTACCGAGGACGGTTACCGTACCGAGTTTACCGCCAGTGACGCCTGCGGACTCTACCTTGTGCGCAATGGGGCGATAGTCTATGACAATGTGAAACTCACCGCCACAGCAGGCACGAACGGCAGTCTTACCTGGCAACCCGAAGCGGGCGTAACCCTTGCCGGCGGAATGGCGGGCGAGAAGTATTTCCTCTACTATCCCTATCAAGAGACAGCGAAGATGGCGGGCAAGGTAAATGCCACCGACACCACGAGCGATGGCGATTTCTTCGCCACGCTTATCAATGACTGGCAGCCGGAAGCTGATCAGAGCGACTACACGCAAGGCTACACAGCCTCCGACCTCATGACCGCCACGGGCTCGGGAAGCAAAGCCGACGGCAAGCTCTCGCTCTCATTCTCCATGACCCACCGCATGGCACTCGCCGTAGTCGAAATGCCCAAGACGGTGTATAAGTTCACCGACACCTCCATTCCCGACTATGTGATTGCTACTACAGCCGATTTCAGTGGAGAGGCCAAGCCCTGCCGCAATACGGACGGCACATACCGCTACTTCGTCCGTCCCGGACAAGGCAATACCGTAACCCTCACCGGCAGCTATGCCGACGGCAAGAAGGAGTTTTTCATCACCCCGAACAATATCAGCGTAAGCTCATACAAGACCTATAAGGTGGACGGAGCACCGACGATTGACAAAGATCACAATTTGCAAGTAGGGGACTACCTCCTTGCCGACGGCAATATTGTAGGCAAAGACGAAACTTTGACCGAAGAACAGAAAGCAAGCGTTATCGCCATCGTGTTCCATGCCGGTCATCACGAAAACGATGCCTCCGATTACTCCGCCACCGGTATCGGTCAGCAGAAGTGCCACGGCTATGCCGTTGCCTTGCAGGATGCCACAAACGGTTATTGTCAGTGGGGCGTTTACGGAACCGAGTTGGGTTGCTGCCCCACGGATGGAAGCGGAAAAAAACAGAACAATTACTCTGCACCTGACATCGACTGGAGCGGCTACGCCTGGACACAGAAAATCATCACCGCTGCCGGCGGCAAGGACAAGTTGAATGCCACCGAAGATTCCGGTTATCCTGCCACCTACTATGCCGTTGTGGATTATGCGCACAAAGTCCCGTCCCCTGCCAACAGCACCGGCTGGTTTTTGCCCTCCATCGGCCAGATGTGGAATGTTTATCAAAACCGCGCTTCTTTGTTTGAAGGCAAGACAGTGGTATCAGGCTTAAAGTCTGACTGGTACTGGTCCTCCTCGGAGTTCTGCAACTCTCCGGCGCGCTACGCTCTTTATGTGCGTGTGCTCGCCGGCCTCGTGGACAGCAACCCTAAGGACAGCAGGGATAGTTACGTGCGTCCGGTCTTGGCTTTCTGACCTATTTACCTATTCAATCTATTTATCTATTTGCGGCGTAGCCGCTCGTTGATAAAGGCTGAATACCCGCGAAGCGGGTCGGAAAAATTTTTGAAAAATCGAGTTATGGCATTATCCGAAGAATTACCCCTATACCGCGACACTTACCGGTTGTTGAACAACCTGTTGATCCTGACGCAGGATTTTCCGCGCTTCTTCCGCTACAGTATGGGCAGCCGTATGGTGGATTTGACTTTGGATATGCTTTCTCTGATTTACAAGGCGAACAGCAGCTATGAAAAAGTGGGCGTATTGACCGAATTTCTCGACCGTTACCGCATGTTGCAGATGCTTTTCCGCGTATGTGTGGAGCAGAAGGTCATTACCGAGCGCAAATACGCCTCGTTCGGGCTGCTGTTGGAGAAGATAGGCAAGCAGGCTACGAGCTGGAAACAATATAACGAACGCGGAATGAAGAAACAGGAAGATAAAAGGCAATGATTTATCAGTCGGGATTCGGGCGGTCAAGGCTTCCCGAAGCGAACTGTTTATTATTGAAAAAGGGTTGTCGGCAGGCTTTCCTCGTGCAGGGAGGCTCGCAAAGACAAAAACAGACAACATTTACTGGTCCTCCTCGGAGTTCTACAACAATCCGGCGAACAACGCTCTTTATGTGAATGTGAACAACGGCAACGTGAACAACAACAATAAGAACAACAGAAATAGTTACGTGCGTCCGGTCTTGGCTTTTTCAATAAAAACTTTACGATAAACAAAATGGTATAGCGATATGGAGTTGCAACAAAGTCTTTTTACAGATGAGGAACTCGGAGGCATTCCGTTGGAGGATGTCTTCGAGGCGTATTTCGAGTGCCGTAAAAAGAAACGCAATACCTGCAATGCCCTTGCCTTCGAGAGCGATTACGAACGCAGGTGTGTGGAACTGTAGCGGGAAATCAATGCCGGCACATACCGCCCTTCGCGTTCCATCGCTTTCATTATCAACAAACCCGTGAAACGGGAGATTTTCGCCGCCGACTTCCGCGACCGTGTTGTACACCACCTCATAGCCCACAGGCTCGTTCCGCTTTTGGAAGAGAAGTTCATCGATGACAGTTACAGTACCCGCAAGGGAAAGGGTACGCTCTACGGCATAGAACGGGTGGAAGAACATATCCGGCTCTGCTCCGAGAACTACACGCGGGATTGCTATATCCTGAAAATAGACATCCGTTCGTTCTTCATGAAAATATCGAAGAGGCGGCTGTATGACCTGACCGAAGAACTCTTGCACGAACGCTACGGGGGAAACGACCTGGCGATACTGCTCTATCTGCTCCGTGAGACGATATTCAACCGTCCGGAAAAGAACTGCATCCGCAAGACGCCTCCCCAAAGCTGGCGCGGATTGCCCAAAGACAAGAGCCTGTTCCATTCCGACGGCTCGTGCGGACTGCCTATCGGCAACCTGACAAGCCAGTTGCTCGCCCTTAACTTCCTGGACGGACTGGACCATCTCATCAGCGAAGAATGGGGCGTGAAGCACTACGGCAGGGATGTGGACGACATGGTGCTTGTCCATCCCTCGAAAGAGCACCTGATAGAGGTGAAAGCGAAAATTGCCGGCTGGCTCTCCGAACACGGGCTGTCGCTGCACCCGCGCAAGATCTATCTGCAACATTACACGAAAGGTGTCCTGTTTATCGGAGGGATGATACTTCCGGGGCGGAAATACCTGAGCAACCGCACAGTCGGCTTCTGCTACGATGCCATCGACCGCCTGAACCGCTTGGCGGCAGGCTCGCCCGATTACGTGAAAACCCACGGGGAGGAGTTTGTCAGTACGATAAACTCCTATTTGGGAATGATGCGGCATTTTTCCTCCTACAACCTGCGGTGCAAGGTCATGAGCCGTATCGGTAAGGAATGGTGGCAGGTCATCTATTTTGCCGGACACTTGGAGAAAGTCGTGTTGAAAAAACGGTACAGACAGATTGAATGCAAAAAAGAGGAGATTTGTAATGAAATCAAAGAACTGAGGAGGACTGTATGACAGAACGCGAATTGATACAACAACAGCAGGAACTCGGCGACAGCCGTTTCCTCGTGACCCGGTCGGGCAAGTTTTTCTCCGCCTACGGTTGCGGGGCTTTCGCCTTGGCACGCGCCACAGGCTACCGTGTCATGCACCGGCAGCGTAAAGGCGGAAATTTTGTGCTGACCACAGGATTCCCGGAAAGCCATGTAGGGAAAGTGATGGAACAGATAATAGCCGCCGGAGGGAAAATCGACCGGCAGGACGACGGTTCTTTCGTCTTTTCCGGCATAGACGGCAGCGAAGCGGAGGCGTTGGTCTCCATCCCCGAAAAAACGGAGGGCGGGCAAGACCGCAAGGGCAGCAAAAGTTCGTATGACAACAGCCTGCAGGCTATGATACTCTCGTTCGACCTCTCTCGCTCCACCCCTATGGATGCCATGAACTTTATAGACCTGCTGCAAAAGAGGATTTACGATACAGATGTTTAATATGACCTTGTTATATATGAACAGAAACATACCCCTGCAAGCTAAAATCCTCTTCGGCTATATGATGTTAATGGCGGTCATCATCAGCATGGCCGCTATTCTTTTCCATGAACACGCACGCCTTCGGAAAATCGAGGCCGACACCTACGAAATCAGACAGGCACGCCGTGACATATCCGAGATACACCGCAACATCACGGTACTCGCCTCATTGGGCGAGAGCGTCATCGCTTGGGAGGATGAGGACTACCATGCCTACCAAACGAGACGGCTGAGGGTGGACAGCCTGCTGCAAATGCTGCAAACGAACCATAGCTACATATTCGGTCTGTCGCAGATAGATACCCTGCAACAGTTGTTGGCGGACAAGGAGACACACCTGCACCAAATCATGCAGGTGTTCCACCGGCAGGACAAAGCCGACAGCCTGCTGGTGAACCATCTGCCAGAAGCTGCAAGGCAAGCGACACAGACCCGTACCGTCGTGCAGAAGAAGAAAGGCATAGCCGGATGGTTCGGCGGCAAGGAAACGGTGCAAGTGCCCGCCTCGTCCGACAAGCTCCGCTCGCTGAACGAACAGCTTATCGCCCTGCAAGCGGAGCGGATACGCAACATGGAGAATTACACCGACAGCCTGCGCATCCGCAACAGGGAACTGAACCGCAAACTGTTCGCCCTGCTCGGTAACATCAGCGACCATGCACAAGCCGCCTTCCGGGACAGGGAAGAGCAGATAGCCCAAGCGCACCAACGCTCCACCTCCATCATCACCGGGCTGATCATCGCCGCCATCCTCCTGCTGGTGTTCTCGTACCTGATTATCCAGAAACATCTGAAACGGGATTCGCTGCTCAGGAAAAAGATGGAGGGTGTCATTGACCGGAATAATGAACTGCTGGAAACGCGTAAAAACGTCATACTTACTATCTCGCATGACATACGCGGCCCCCTGAACATCATTTACGGATATGTCGAACTGGCAAAAGATACCCGGGACAGGAAACGCAGGAATCACCATTTGGAAAATATCGAAACGGAGTGCAAACATATCCTGCACCTGCTGAACAATCTGCTGGACGTGTACCGCCTGAACGAGTCCAAGGAAACCTGCAACAATGTACCGTTCAACCTTAATGATCTGTTGGAACGTATTGTGACCGGATTTTCACATATTGCCAATAATAAGGGAATCATATTCCACCATGATTCCCAAAATACGGATGTCGTACTGTGCGGTGACATGGATCGTATCTCTCAAATTATAGACAATCTACTGACGAATGCTGTGAAGTTTACAAACGCCGGTATGATACAGTTCAATGTCCGATATGAAAATGGAATGCTTTATATAGAAATAAAGGATACGGGAATCGGTATGGATCAAGACACCGTTTCGCGTATCTTCCGTCCGTTTGAACGCCTGTCGTCTGAGGCGAATGCCGAAGGTTTCGGGTTGGGCTTGCCCATCACAAAAGGATTGGTCAAACTTTTAGGAGGCAGCATTGATGTGGAAAGTAAAATCGGGCATGGCAGCACATTTCGTGTATCCCTGCCGTTAGCGGTTTCCAATGAGAAAATCAATAGTGAAGCGTCGGCAGTTCCGCAAGACCGTCTGCCATTGCCACAGCGCGTACTTGTTATAGACAATGACACATTACAACTGGAAATAGCCAAGGAAATGCTTGAACGCAACGGAGTATCGTGTACCACCTGTTCCAATGCCAAAGAACTGGTCAATGAGATGCGCAGGCAGGATTACGACTTGCTGCTAAGCGACATACAGATGCCGGAAACCAACGGTTTTGAAATTCTGGCATTGCTTCGCAAATCCAGCATCGGAAATTCACACACAATTCCGATAGTAGCCATGACTGCACGAGGAGAAGGAGAAAAAGAGGCATTCATAAAGGGCGGATTCACGGACTCCATCCACAAGCCGTTTTCCATGAGAGAACTGTTGGATATGGTCTCTTCTGTGGTGTCACGCGATGTGGAAGAGTCACATACACCGGATTTTGCCACGTTCACGGCAGATGTGCTTGATAAAAGAGAACTGCTAAGAACTTTCATTATCCAGTCCGAACAAAATATGGCAGACTTGCAATCGGCAATAAAGACAGGGGACATTGAAAAGCTCCATGACATAGCCCACGAGATAAAGCCCTCGTTGGAGTTGTTACGGGCCGATGCTCCACTGGTAAAACTCCGCACCACGTTAAACGATTCTGCATGCGATATGAATACCGTCAATGAACAGGTGAAGCTGCTGATAGGACACATCTCCGGACTTATAACAGAAGCTGAAAAGGAAATAAAGAAAATGAGCGATGAAACAGAAGGTACTGATAGTTGAAGACAATATAAGTTTGTCACAACGCCAGAAAGACTGGCTTGAACAGGCGGGGTACGATGTAATGACCGCCATGCGTGAACCGGCCGCACGTGCATTGATACGCAAGCATCGGTTCGACTTCATATTGTCCGATGTGCGCTTGCCTGAAGGTGACGGAATATCGCTTTTAGAGTGGCTCACAAAAGAGAAGAAAGACATTCCATTCATAGTGACAACGGAATACGGGTCTATACCGGATGCGGTACGCGCCATCAAGTTGGGGGCAAAAGACTATCTGCCCAAGCCGGTACACCGGGAACACCTGCTTGAACTGGCGGAAGAGATATTCCGTCCGCTCGCGACTGTCCGCACGAAACCGAAAGACCTGTTCAGACGTACCTGCCCTAAAATACTTGAGGTGGAGAGATACGCGAGGATAGTAGCCCCGTCGGATATGTCGGTGCTGATACTCGGTGCCAACGGTACCGGCAAGGAGTCCGTGGCACAGGGCATTCACGCGAACAGCGGACGTGACGGCAAGTTTGTAGCGGTCAATTGCGGAGCGTTGCCACGCGAACTTGCGGCATCCCTCCTGTTCGGACACGAGAAAGGCGCCTTCACCGGTGCGGATACGGCAAAGAACGGATATTTCGACATGGCAAAAGGCGGTACGCTCTTCCTGGATGAAATCGGCACGATGCCTATTGACATACAGTCCATGCTCCTTAGAGTGTTGCAGGAGAATACCTATACCCCTATCGGCAGCGACAGGGAGCGGATGGCAGACGTGCGGATTGTGGCGGCAACGAATGAAAATCTGGAACGGGCCATCAAGGAAGGACGATTCCGGGAAGACCTGTACCACCGTCTGGCAGAGATGGAAATCAGGATGCCATCTTTGGCCGAGTGTGCTGATGACATTTTGCCTTTGGCGGAATTTTTCCGTGAACGGTTTTCCAAAGAACTTAAGAAAGAGACAAAAGGCTTTTCAAAAGATGCCATATACCGACTTCGTTCTTATCGTTGGCCGGGCAATGTCAGGGAATTGCAGAACCGGATCAAACGGGCGGTGTTGCTTACGGAAACCCCTGTATTGGAGTTGCCGGACTTGAACGCAGACAGTCAGACTGATATTCGGATTACGGAGAAAACTCCGGACATATTGCCTTTGAAAGACGAAAACAGCGAGAGGGAAGCCATTGCAAATGCCCTTCAAGCGTGCAACGGGCATCGTGAACAGACCGCACGATTGTTGAATGTAAACTCTTCAACACTGTACCGGAAGATGAAGAAATACGGGATAAGATAATCCCCGATATTCTATCTATTTCCGGCAACAGTGTTGACACAGAATATATTGAAATGATTTTTCAATCCGACTGAAATTTTGTAAATTTGCAAAAGATTTGGCAGGGTATAGCCTTGCCGGTCTGAAACATAGAAGAAAACCGGTGGAGGGAAAACCCCTCTGCTGATTATATAACATAAGAGCGCAAGCTTCTCGGACAGAAATCTGGTAAATTGACGTTAAAGGAGAATGATTGCGTAATGCTTATGCTATGCTCTGTCATAGCGTGGTGTTGCGTGTTCTCCTTTAGGCTTTACCAGAGCCTCTGTCTGAGTGCGTGGCTACCACGCTTCTTTTTTTAGACGGACAGGTATGGCAAGAATACAAATCATAACGGCAGTGACATTGGACGGTTATCTTCCCGACCCGAATGAAGAGTTGTTGCAATGGGTGAAGACGGACAGCCAAGGTTTCCCGTTCTGGCACGAGAGGAGTACCTTCACGCTGTTTCCCGGCTATCCCATGCTGGACTTGATTTGTGAAAAGGACGAGAAACCGGACTCCTTTACCTTTACCTCAGAAATATCCGACCCAAAGAGCCTTGACTTGCTACACGGGCTTTCCATCTACCACCTCATTGACGAAATCATCATCTACATTCTTCCTCTGACAACAGGCAACGGTACGGACTGCCTGCATCGACTTCCGGTCAATCGTTGGAAACTTTACAGGACAGTTGCTTTCAAAAACGGGATTGTCCGTCTCATTTATCGCAAATCCTCGCGATAGTCCATTGCATCCTGCAAGGAAATCTTGCAATTTGCAAGATTCGCCATTTATTCATTTTTACAGCCTCAGATTTTTATTTCACTGATATACAATGTTATATCAGTTCCTCTTGGTGTCTATCGGTGTCATTGGTACGCTGTTGGCCTTATAATATGATATAACCTGTTGCGCAACAAGGTGTAAGCAAACGATAAGTTACACTTAAAACAGATTACTCATGTTACAGATAAACAGCGAGATGTTCGCCCAAATCATGGAACGGTTCGACAGGATAGAGCGGGCATTGGAGCGTATGAACAAGCTGAAGGAATGCCTGGACGGCGACACGCTCTTGGACAACTACGACCTGTGCCGGCTGCTCGGCATCACCAAACGCACGCTGGCGCGTTACCGCCAGAAGAAGCTCGTGACCTATTACATGATTGACGGGAGAACCTACTACAAGGCATCCGAAGTGGAGGCGTTCCTCAACCAAAAGGGCAAGTCATTGCCGGCGAGGTTCAGACATCAGCCAAATGTTTAATTAAAATGAAGCAAGGATTATGGAAATAATATGTGTTGACAAACAGACTTTTGAAGAATTGCGTGTCCGGTTCTGTGATTTTGAGGAACGGATGACGCGGGTATGCCGTCCGGCCGAGGACCTCGGCTTGAAAAACTGGCTGGATAATCAGGAGGTGTGCGATGTGCTTCGCATCAACAAGAAGACACTACAGGTATATCGCAACAAAGGGATATTGCCTTTCAGCCGTATCAAGAACAAGCTGTTCTACAAGCCTGAAGACGTACAGAGATTGTTGGATTTGAATTATCACCCTTTAATAAAAAGCAGATTATGAGCTATCATTTCTTGGACGACAAAGACCCTCGGATCGACGTGATGTTTCAAGGGCTGGAAAAAATGGAGAAGATGCTCTCCGTGATTGAGAAGATGCCGAAATCCCTCTTTAACGGTGAGCGCTTCCTCACTGACGAGGAACTCTCCAAAGTCCTGCGGGTAAGCAGGCGCACATTGCAAGAGTACCGGACATTCGGGGTGGTTCCTTATTACATGGTGCAGGGCAAGACTCTGTATAAGGAATCGGATATTCTGAAGATACTGGAGGATTCCTACAAGCGTTGCCGGGAAGAACAACGATGGGTATAGCATCGTTCACTAAAAGAGACGGAGAAATGATTTCCTTTTTACAAAGGGCATTTCTCCGTTTTTATTTTATGCCATTTCAGACTTTCTTCCCCGTTTTTTCTTGACGATGAAATCTTCTTCGCAAAGCTGTATCTGTTTTCCGAAACCTGTGGACTTTAGCCGTTTCATATCCTCGTCCACTTTGGTGTCCGTTACTTGGGCATACAGCTGGGTGGTGGAAATGGAGTTGTGTCCCATCATGCGGCTGACCGTCTCTATCGGCACACCGAGCGAGAGGGTGATGTGGGTCCCGAAATTATGCCTGGCCTGATGGTAGGTCAAATCAAAGCCATATACCTGTCCCAGCTCTCGTGTCAATGTTATAAAATATCCACGATTGTAAACATTGAATACCTTGTCCCCGGTTCTTTGGCTACGATATTTCTCGATGATTTGAAGGGGAATATCCAACAGGCGGACAGACGAAAGCGTATCCGTCTTTTGCCTGTGGATGTGAATCCACCATGTGCCGTCCTCAGCCTGCGTGACATCATTGACCGACAGTTTTTTCAAGTCCGCATACGCCAATCCGGTAAATGTCGAGAAAATGAACATATCCCTTACGAATTGCAGTTGAGGCTTCTCCACCGGGGTGGTCATCAGTGTCTTCAAGTCCTCCAATTTCATGTGCCGGCTTTTTCTTTTTGGCAGTTCGGGATGCAGGCGGCAGTAAGGGTCACGGCGCAATGTCCCCTGGCTGACCGCCCGCATTGTCAGCTTCTTCAGGCGGTACAGGTGTTCATGTACGGTCTTGGGTTTTTGGTTGCGGTTCGTGCGCAGGAACAACTCGAAGTCGTCATAAAACGCACGGTCAAGGCTTCTCAATGTCACGTCCTCCACGCCTTTCTTCTCCTGAACAAAAGCGGAAAGGTGCTTGTAGGAACGCTTGTAGGAGTCGTATGTTTCCTGTATGCGGTCTATCCCGATACGCTTCTTGAACTCCTCGTTATGCTCCCTGAACAAGGCAAGCAGGGTAAGTGGTTTCTGCCCGATGCCTTTGACTGCATTCTTGACAAGTTCCGCTGTAATGAACCCCAGACTGTTCTTTATCCTGTCGTAATGTCCGGTTATCTCGTCTGTCAGGTCATCTATGGCGCGGTTCACCGTAACTGCATTTTCACTCCGTCCGTCGGCGCGTCCTTTGTCGGGATTCCAAATAGAGGGATTGACGGATACTTTGGTTCCTATCTGTGCCCATTCGGCATCGATGCTTACCTTGCACAATAACTGGCACATTCCGTCCTTGCGGACTTTCGTGCGGTTTATATAGAACAATACGGCAAATGTACTACGCCGCTTGATATTCTGGTTTTCTATATTCTTTTCCATGTTCTTGTTTTTTTAAGAGGTAATCAAATCACGACGGAAAAACGTTCCGATATTTTCCGGTTCAAAGTCCTTGTGTCGGAATCAATCTTGTCATCGGTCACTTTCGCGTAAATACGTGTGGTTTCAATCCGGCTATGTCCGAGCATTTTGCTGACGGTTTCAAGAGGAACCCCATGCGAAAGGGTGATTTCCGTGGCGTAGGTGTGCCTGGCCACGTGAAATACCAGCGGACGGTTGATGTTGCAAATCCGGGCAATCTCTTTCAGGTAGAGATTCATGTTGGAATTACAATACATCGGTAGCAGCCTGTTATCAGAAACGGCATCACTGTACTTTTTCAGAATCTGTAACGGCAAGTCCAACAAGGGGATTTCAAATTCTATCTTGGTCTTCTGGCGGGCACTTTTAATCCACCATGTGCCGTCTTCCGCAAGCGACAGGTTTTCTTTTGTCAGCGAGCGCATATCCCTGTATGAAATGCCGGTGAAGCAGGAAAACAGGAACATGTCACGGACAAGGTAAAGTGTCTGCCTATGGAGCGGAGTGGTCATAAGCCGTTGCAGCTCTTCATCGGTAAGATACTTCTGCACCGCTTTCGGACGAACCGGCTCGTAACCCATGAACGGATAAACGGTAATGATACCGTCAGCGATAGCCTCACCCACGATGGTTTTCAGTTGGACGGTCAGGTTGATGACGGTTCCGGGAGCGAGATTGCGTTCGGTACGAAGGTACAGGTCGTATTTGTCGATGAAGGAGCGGTCCAATGCCGAGAAAGGAATATCCGTTAGCCTGTATTTTTCTTGCAGAAACTTCTCAATGTGCCTATAGGCATTGCGGTATGCCTGCAAACTTTTGGCTGTGCGGTTGACTCCAACTCGCTTTTCAAAGTTGTTGATGAATTGCCTGAAATAGCTCAACAGTGTTTTCTGCCCGCTTGCCATTCCAAGCAAAATGCTTTTCACTTCCTCAGCGGTCACACCGTCACGGACGGCAGACTGCTCGTTATAGATACTCAACGCCACCGCACGGATCTCATCCAGCCGGTTGTTGATTTCCTTTGCCGTCACACTCTTGCCAGACGCACGCCCCGAAGTCCATCGGGATTGCGGCACTTTCATCTTCACGCTGAATGCCGCTTCAGAGTATTTTCCGATGTTCAACTTAGCCATTACCGGACATTCGCCATTGGCATCCGCCTCGCTCTTTTTCAGGTAGAACGACACCTTTACATTTGCCTGATTCATAACCTATTCCTTTGTTTGCAAAATTATTATATAGCGAGCAAATGAATGGCATGAAAAATATAGCGGAATATAGAAAAAGCCCCCTTGACTTCCAATCTGAGACTGTATTTTTTCCTGATACGGAAAATTTTGACTAACTTTGCATTAGCAAAAAACAGACAGAACAGCGTTCTTGCGGTGGTGAACAGGGGTAGAAAAACAGTTTTGGAAGTAAATTTCATACCTATTTTCAATCCCGAAAAGGCAACGGATAAGTAGCGATTTGTTTGCCTAACTCCCCAAAAACAGGTCAAAAACCTCAAATGGAAGAATGTGGAACAAAACGACTTATCCCTTTCTCGTCCAAGCACTTTGCATTATTCCTCTGAAATCCATCCGTATGTGAGCGAGTTTCCTTATCTTTGTATCTTGAATTAAAAACGACAACAAAGTGGCAGAAACAATAAACACATTGACTTCATTCTACAAGAAGCATAAAATATTGTCGACGGTGATTCTAATCGCTTTAGTCGATATACTTTTGCTGGTAATCAGCTATTTCGCACTCAGCGTGTTTACCAACCACGGCAACAAGGAGACCGTACCCAGCCTTACGGGAATGGACGTTGAAAAAGCCACCGAGATGCTCGACCGACGCAATCTAAAAATCGAGATTGCCGACTCATCATACGTCGAAGGCGCACGCCCTGGAAGCATACTCGAGCAGAACCCCGAGGCGGGCTCGTTTGTGAAGGACGGACGTACAATATACGTTACAATACGCACATACTCCACAAAATTGGTCAAGGTGCCTATGCTCACCGACATGTCGTCGCGTCAAAGCCAGTCAATACTTACCGCTCTGGGCATCAAAGACGTAAGGATACAGAGTGTGCCGTCTGAATTCCGCGACCTTGTAACCGACGTCCGCTGCAATGGCGCATCGCTGACCGAGGGAAGCAAGATTCCCGTAAACGCCACCGTGACTCTCTTCGTTGGCGACGGCTCGCTCAGCGGCATCATCGAGGAAGACCTGTCGGGCAACTCCGACAGCCTGTCGTTTGAATTCGACGATAGCAACAATCTGGAATAAAAACATATAATGGAACAAGACATTGACGATATATTAGAAGCCGACGCCATCCCGACGGACAGCGGTGACGGTCAGGAACTTTGGGAACACTACCGATTTGTCGCGGAGAAGGGGCAAAACCTGCTCCGTGTGGACAAATTCCTTGTGAGCCACATCGACAATACTTCGCGCAACCGTATCCAGCAAGCAGCAGAAGCCAACTGCATACTTGCCAACGGCAAAGCGGTGAAGTCGAACTACCGCGTCAAGCCGGGCGACATCATCTCGCTTGTGATGGACCGCCCGCGCTACGAACTCGACATCATTCCGGAGGACATCCCTCTCGACATAGTGTATGAAGACGACCAACTGCTTGTTGTCAACAAGCCCGCCGGACTGGTTGTGCATCCCGGACACGGCAACTATTCAGGCACACTGGTCAATGCCCTCGCCTACCATTTCCGCAACGACCCCGACTACGACGTCAGCGACCCGCGGCTCGGCCTCGTACACCGCATCGACAAAGACACATCGGGACTGCTTGTCATTGCCAAAACACCAGATGCCAAGACTTTTCTCGGCAAGCAATTCTTCAACAAGACAACCCATCGCCAATACGTGGCGCTGGTCTGGGGTAAATTCACTGAAGACCACGGGACTGTGGAAGGCAACATCGGCCGCAATCCGAAAGACCGCCTACAAATGGCTGTCTTCCCCGAAGGCGACCAGGGCAAACACGCCGTCACCCACTACAAGGTTATCGAAAACCTCAGCCACGTAGCAGTGGTGCAATGCCAACTCGAAACAGGACGCACACACCAGATACGTGTGCATATGAAGCATATCGGCCACCCTCTCTTCAACGACGCTCGCTACGGCGGCGACAAAATAATCAGAGGCACCACGGCGGCAAAGTACACCCAGTTTGTGCAAAACTGCTTCAAAATCTGTCCGCGTCAGGCTCTCCACGCCAAAACGCTTGGCTTCGTACACCCCCGCACACGCGAAGAAATGTTCTTCAACAGCGAGATTCCAGCCGATATGACCGCACTCATAAAAAAATGGGAAGATTATACAGCCGCAGTGCTATAAATTAGGTCAAAAACCTTTTTTATTCCAATAAGATTTCTTACCTTTGAACATTATTACAAGTATGGAAATCTTAAAATCAGAATATATATGAATGAGATAGCAACCCCACAAGAATTCAGTGACATTTGTCCGTTTTCCGATGCCCAATTCAAGGAAAAAATGAAGGAACTTGTCGCCGAAGACGGGTTCAAGCACGCCGTTACATGGGTGATGCCCGACATTGACTTTGACGGCTTCTGCAAAATGCTTCTGCAAATAAACACGAAGAAGGAATTCCAGGAAAACGTGATGTTTGACTTCCTGAAACTTCTCGCGGCAAAAACCACAGAGGGCATTTCTTATGACAACATCAAGAAAGTAGACCAAAATAAGTCGTACACAATGATGACAAACCACCGCGACATTGTGCTCGACGCCTCATTCCTAAACCTCGCCCTGCTCTACAACCACTACCGCACCACGGAAGTGGCAATCGGCAGCAACCTTCTTATCTACAAATGGATTGAGGACCTCGTAAGAATCAACAAAAGCGTAATCGTTAAACGCGACCTTAATATCCGCCAGGCTCTCGGCGCTGCCGAACAGCTGTCGGGCTACATCCACTTCGCCATCACGCAAAAGCATGAGTCGGTTTGGATTGCACAACGCCAAGGACGCGCCAAAGACAGCAGCGACACCACTCAGGAAAGTCTCATCAAGATGCTCGCAATCAAGGGTGGAAAATCGACAATCGACAATCTCCTCGAATTGAACATCATGCCTGTCGCCATCAGTTACGAACTTGACCCCAACGACTATCTGAAAGCGCGCGAGTTTCTTTTGAAAGCGAAAGACCCGGATTTCAAAAAGACAAAACGCGACGACCTTTTCAGTATGGAAACAGGTCTGCTTCAAAACAAAGGCCGTGTGCATTTCACATTCACAGACTGCATCAACCCGGAAATGGAGAAGCTCCGCGGGCTGGACAAGCAGGAAACACTGCTCGGCGTGAGCAACATCATCGACCGTCAAATCCACTCCAACTACCGCATCTACCCTTGCAACTACATCGCGTTCGGCGAGCGTTTCAACGATTCTCGCTTCAACGACCGCTATACAAAGGAGGACCACGACAAATTTGAGGCATACCTCAGCGGACAATTGGCAAAAGTGCAGAAAGAGGTGGATTTCACATTGACCGACGAAGACTACGCATTTATGCGCGAGAAGATTCTCGTAATGTATTCCAACCCTTTGGTAAACAAACTAAAAGCACTCGGAGAACTTTAAAAAGACATCGTTTCAACATCCTATATGAGACTTCCAATACTTGCGTTGCTGCTCTTTGCAGCAGCAATGGCGCTGACCGATGTCAGCATCTACAAGCAACTGCGGAAACTCGGGCATCGATGGCTGACAACCGCACACATCGCGGTTTCAGCCATCATTTATATCGTGCTTGCCGTAATTGCAGCGTTTGCGAAATCGCAAGCGGGCGAAGAGTTTTTCATCATGATGATGTGGGGACTATTCTCCGCAATATCCGTTTCGGCGGCAAAACTCATATACATTCCATTCTACGCCATATCCATGATTCCACGCCTGCGCCAGAGCCGCGCCATGCGTAAATGGCGCATAGCCGGCATAGCAATAGGCGCAGCCGTACTGCTGACAATGTGGTGGGGAGCCATCGTCACACCGCGCCAACTTGAGGTCAACAACGTTACAATAACGTCTGCCAACCTTCCAGCAGCATTCGACGGCTACCGCATACTCCAAGTGTCCGACCTTCACACCGGCACCTACGGCAACCGCACATCAATCGTGGAGAGCATCGTGAAGGAGATAAACGCCCAGCACGCCGACCTCGTTGTGGTGACAGGCGACATTGTGAATCGAAAGACTGATGAAATCAACCCTTTCATTCCGACACTACGTCAAATCAAAGCGAAAGACGGCGTAATCTCAATCCTCGGCAACCACGACTACGGCGACTACTACAAATGGAGCTCGGCTGCCGACAAAAAAGCCAACCTCGACCGTCTCATAAGCATACAGCGCGACAGCCTTGACTGGACACTGCTGCTCAACGAACACATATTTCTGCGGCAAGGCGGCGACTCCATAGCAGTGATCGGCGTGGAGAACTGGGGAGAGCCTCCATTTCCAACCTACGGCGACCTCGGCAAAGCATATCCCGACGTCAACGACAGCCGGTTCAAGCTGCTGCTCACCCACAACCCAAAGCATTGGGAAAGCATCGTCAGCAAGCAGTCGAACATCGACCTGACGCTGTCGGGCCACACCCACGCAATGCAGATGATGCTGTCGGTTGCAGGCATCAAACTGTCGCCGTCGGTATGGAAATACCAGCACTGGCAGGGACTCAGCAACGAGGACGGCAAAATGCTGTACGTCAACATCGGCACCGGCGAGGTGGGAATACCTATGCGCATCGGCGCCACACCGGAAATTACGGTGTTCACTCTAAAAAGAAAGTAATGGAACCGAACATTTTATCCCATATAGCGTCGCGCACAGGCATCTCCAGCCGACAGATAGCCGCCACAGCCGACCTGCTCGACAGCGGAGCTACAATTCCGTTTATCAGCCGCTACCGCAAAGAGGCGACAGGCTGTCTTGACGAGACACAGATTCAAGCCATAGCAACCGCCTACGAGGAGGCTGTGGAAACGGAGAAGCGACGCGCATTCATCATCGATGCCATCAATTCACAAGGCAAACTGACAGACGAACTGAAAGCGAAAATCGAGTCGGCGACCGACACAACCACCCTTGAGGACCTATACCTGCCCTACAAGCAGAAACGACGCACACGAGCCGAAATTGCCCGCGAGAAAGGACTTGAACCTCTCGCCAAAATAATCATGGCTCAACGCAACGACCGCATCAGACAAGCGGCAGAGCGTTTTGTGGGCAAAGACGTAGCCGACAGCGACACCGCCATAGCCGGCGCCCTCGACATCATCGCCGAATGGGTGGCGGAAAACAATGCCGTGCGGCAGAGCGTGCGCAACACGTTTGCCCGTGAAGCCGTGATAACAGCCAAAGTGGTAAAAGGCAAAGAAGAGGAAGCGTCAAACTTCCAAAACTATTTCGACTTCTCGTCGCCGCTGAAACGCTGCGGCTCCCACCGCCTGCTTGCCATACGCCGAGGTGAGCGCGAAGGACTGCTGAAAGTTGACATCTCCATCGATGGAGAACGCATGACCGAACGCATAGCCAGCCGCATGCTGCACGGCAACGGCGAAGCGTCGCAATTGGTGGAACGGGCCATCACCGACAGCTACAAACGTCTGATAAAGCCTTCTATCGAAAACGAATTCGCCGCATTGTCGAAAGACGATGCCGACGAGAACGCCATATCAATGTTTGCCCAAAACGTTCGCCAGCTGCTCTTTGCACCGCCTTTAGGACACAAGCGCGTGCTTGCCATCGACCCAGGCTACCGCACCGGCTGCAAAGTGGTTTGCCTTGACAGTCAGGGCAACCTCCTGCACAACGACGTGATCTACCCCACACCGCCACGCAACGAAACCGCCATGGCTGCAAAGAAGATTGCCAACCTCATAGAAACATACCGCATCGACGCCATAGCTCTCGGAAACGGAACGGCGAGCCGCGAAACAGAGCGTTTTCTCGGTTCGCTGCGCTACAACCGCGACGTGCGCGTATTTGTTGTCAGCGAGGACGGAGCGTCGATATACTCGGCTTCGAAAGTGGCGCGCGATGAATTTCCCGACAAAGATGTCACTGTGCGCGGAGCGGTGTCGATAGGCCGCCGCCTCATCGACCCTCTTGCCGAATTGGTGAAAATCGAGCCACGGTCAATCGGTGTAGGGCAATATCAGCACGATGTAAACCAAACAAAACTGAAAAAAGCGCTTGAGTTTACCATAGAAAGCTGCGTGAACAGCGTTGGCGTCAATCTCAACACCGCATCCAAAGAGCTGCTGACATACGTCTCTGGTGTAGGCACACAGTTGGCGCAGAACATCGTAGACTACCGTGCCGCAAACGGCGATTTCCGCACGCGTCGACAGTTGCTCAACGTGCCGAAACTCGGACCAAAGGCATTCGAGCAGTGTGCTGGATTCCTACGCATCCCCGACGGCGATAATCCGCTTGACAACACCGCAGTCCATCCCGAGAACTATCCACTTGTGGAGCAGATGGCAGCCGACTGCCATTGTTCCGTCGACGACCTCATACGCAACAAAGCCGCCCAAGCAACAATCAACCTCCAGCAATACGCCACAGCCGCACACGGCATGCCGACACTGCTCGACATCATGGCAGAACTCGACAAGCCCGGCCGCGACCCACGCAAAGCAATCAGCGTGATGAAATTCGACGACACCGTCAACACCTTCGACGATCTGCGTGAAGGCTTGGTGCTCAACGGTATTGTCACAAACATCACACAATTCGGAGTGTTTGTCGATATCGGCATCAAAGAAAACGGACTTGTACACATCTCCGAGCTGTCTGACCACTATGTGTCGACTCCGTCAGACGTGGTGGCCCTGCACCAGCAGTTGCGTGTGCGGATAAAAGCAATCGACACCGAACGACGCCGCATCGCCCTAACCCTCAAAAACGTAGACCAGCAATGAACAAGATTGTAATCTCAATAGGCAGCAACGGCCGTTGTCGCGAGTCAAATGTAGAGCAATGTCTGGAATTTCTCCGACTCCGCTTCTCGGAGGCACGCTTCTCCACAGTCTACAACACGCCAGCCTCCAACGGGCGCGACGCCGACTATCTCAACGTCGTGATGGAAGGCACATGCAGCGACGACTTCGACAAGACAAAATCGCTGCTGAAACTTTATGAGACGACTCACGGGCGCACCCCTGCCTGCAAATTGGCAGGACTGGTGCCTATCGACCTCGATATAGTGATGTGGAACGGAGAAGTGGTGCGCCAGCGCGACTTCAACCAAGACTATTTTCAAATCGGATGGAAGCAACTGCACAAATGACAGTCACCTACATTTTCCACAGCGGTTTTCTTGTGGAAACACCGTCGGCGGTTTTGATTTTTGACTATTTCAAAGATCCCGCCGGAGTGGTCGACAGTCTTGCCGACACAGGCAAGACCGTATATTTCATTGCATCCCACCGCCATCCCGACCATTTCGTACCACAGATTTTCACCATAGGCAAGCGGTTCGCCAGCCACAAGTTCCTCCTGTCGCACGAAATTGAGAAATGTGCCGCCTACCGCCGCCACGTGCCGAAAACCGACCCGGATTTTCATCCCGTGTTCCTTTACCGCGGCGACACCTTCGACGACGGCACACTGCGACTGCAGGCATTTCCGTCGACCGACATAGGCATCTCGTCGCTTGCCTCCACAGACGGTCTGAAAATATTCCACGCCGGCGACCTCAATCTTTGGCAATGGAAAGACGCAGCGCCGGCAGAGGCCGTAAAAATGGCACGCGGACAGTTTCTCGCCTGCCTGCGCGACATCAAAGCCTCCGGAGTGACAAGCATCGATGCCGCAATGTATCCCGTCGACCCACGCCAGGGCAACGGATATGAAGACGGCGCACGAATCTTTGTCGACACTTTCAAAGTGAAACATTTCTTTCCGATGCACTTTTGGGATGACCCAGCGAAAGCCACCGACTTCGCCGTCTACCGCAACGAAACCTTCGGAGAATATCACGCACTTACAGAACCATCAGATAAAGCAATAATAAAATGACAAAGAAAACAAAGACCCTCGTGGGCTTAATTGCTCTTTTCGCCGCCGTGGCCTACGTGGCACTCCCCTACGACATCGAAGGCAATTGGTACGGCTACATTGACGATTTCTTCGTTTTTATGGCTGGCTACACATTCTTTATGTCAACACGCAGTAAATCAGTGCGTGCGGCGCAACTTCTGGGAATGACCGCCGGCACATTCTTCATTATCGGCATGCTGTCGCTCATTGCACTCATTGTCATCTTCTGACTTCGTTTTCCGAAATTCGAAGATTTTGCGTAAATTTGCATATTGTATTATAATGGAACAGGCATCACTGCATATCTACAAAATTGCGAGAAGCATCATCGTGACGATGCTTCTGGCATTTTTGATTGTCTACACCGCACTCTACGTGGTGTTGTCGGTGCCTGCCGTACAAAACAAAATCCGCACCACCGCCGAGGAGGAATTGTCGAAATTTTTGAAAACCAACGTCACAATAGGCAAGATTGAAATCAATCCCTTGAGCGAGCTTGCTCTTTACGATGTGCGCATTCCCGACCAGCAAGGCGGCAAAATGGTTACAGTAGACAAAATCGGCGCCGGGATGAGTTTGCCGAACCTTGTGTTTTTCCAACGTTTCGTGTTCAACTATGCCGAATTGATAGGTCTTGACGGACGCATCACAAAAGTCACTCCCGACAGCCAGATGAACATCCAGTTCATTATCGACGCGCTGAAACCCAAAGACAAGAACAAACCTCCCACAAAATTCGACGTCAAACTTGACGCCGTTGTGCTTCGCAAAAGCTCATTGTCGTTCGACGTGCTGTCGGAACCAGTCGGCAGCGGGAAGTTTGACAAGAACCACATCCGTCTGCAGAACATCAATAGCGACATCCGCATTCCCGACCTGCGCAACGACTATTTCACGTTCGACATCAGGAGGTTTGCCTTCTCAGAGCATAGCGGATTTCATCTCAACAACCTGACCGCGCTCGTGCATATCGACAAGCGCAACATCTCGGCGAAGCGTCTGAAGATAGAGCTGCCTGGCACACGCATCGAGCCTGCCGACATTTCTCTGCATTTCAACGACCTTAAGACTCTCGGCAAAGAAATAAAGCAAATCCCCCTCAGTCTGAAGATTGAGGAAGCCCCCATCACGCTTTCCGACTTCAAAGCCTTCGTGCCGGAACTCGGGAAAGTGACCATGCCTATGTTTCTCACCATCGATGTCAACGGCACGGCAAACCGTATCAACCTGCGCCGACTAAACATCCACACCGACGGTGAATGGCTGGCTGTCAACACATCGGCATCGGTAACCAACCCCACCGACAAGCACCTGATAAGCATCGACATTCCTTCAATCAAGATGACGACCCACACAACAGACGCAGCCTCATGGCTTGAACGTGGCGGAATGCTGAAGCACAACGTCGCCGACCTGCTCGTGCGGATGTCGTTTATTGCCGTCGACGGCTCTTTCACATATCATCAGGAGAAAGCCAAATATATAGGCTCCATCAAGACGGGTCTTGGACAGCTTAACACAAACGGTGTGCTGACAACAGGCGAAAGGAAGAATTTCACCGGCCGCCTCAGCTCCGACAATCTGCACCTCGCATCACTGCTTCCCGACAACAAGCTGCTCGGCAACGCGGCGTTTGACGTGAACACTAATATGGATCTAAGCAACGGCAAACCCATCGGGACGGTGAAGGGTGTTGTGAAATATATCGACTTGAAAGGCTACCGCTACAACGACATCACAGCCGACCTAACGCTCAAGCACGACACGTATCTCGGATCCGTCAAGATCAACGACCCAAATGCCTTTGTCGACATTGCCGGCGCTGCCGCAATCAAGGGCAAAGATTCGAAATTTGACATCAAGGCCACCCTTGCCGACATCAATTTCTACAACCTGCACTTGATAAACAAAAATCCCGACCATAAGTTCCGGCTTAACCTCGACGCCTCATTCTCAGGCAACAGTCCCGACAATATGGAAGGCGACATTATGATTTCCGACATCAAGTTCAACGACGACAACGGCCAGGGGGTCGACATCGACCATTTCGACATCTCCGCCCGCAACGCCGAAGGCAGCCGCCGCATACTGACCGTCAATTCCGACCTCGTGAACGGCACAGTTGACGGCGACATCAACTTCGCCGACATCGCGGCGGAAGTGCGCACCATCCTCGGAGAATCGTTTCCTTCACTCATAACCTCCGACGCATACAAGAAATACCGCCGCAAGAGCGATGTGGAAAACAAATTCAACTACCACTTCACGTTTGCCGAAAACAACGAGCTGACGGAGTTTTTCAAACTGCCAATAACAATCGTGCATCCTATCGAACTGACAGGACGCGTGGACACCCCCAACAAGAATCTGATATTAGGACTCAACGCACCATACATCATTCAGAAAAAGAAGGTTATCGAAGGCACAAACCTTGCTCTCAGCGTCGACAACCGCACAAAGATGACAACGCTGAACTTGTCTACGAAGCTCGACAACAAGAACGGCGACATCATATTGTTGCTCAACGGACTGGCGGCAAACGACCGCCTTGACACAGACGTTGAATGGGTGTATGACCGCAAAAAAGACTTCTCTGGCAAAGTCAGCCTGTCCACCCTGTTGCGACGACAAGAAGACACCAAGCAACTGGAAGCCGACATCAACATAAACCCATCGAAATTCGTGGTCAACGACACAGTCTGGGACATTGAAGACTCACGCATCCGCATCACCGCCGACAAGAAAATCCATGTCGACAACATCAACGTGAACCGCGACGACCAATTTGTGAAAGCCCACGGCACCGTTTCCGCTCTCGACAGCGACTCCCTGCTGCTGCAGCTGCGCAACATCGACCTTGAATACGTGTTCGAGACGCTGCACATCAACCATGTAGTGTTTGGCGGTCGCGCTACCGGAAATTTCTATGCATCTTCGCTGTTGTCGAAGTCGCCAAAACTCCATACGCCCGACCTTCACGTCAACAACTTCTCATATCACCACGCCCCTCTCGGCGACGCCGACATAGAGAGTCATTGGGACAACGACACCAAAGGCATTTATATCAATGCCGACATCCACCAGAAAAACCAGCGCACCACGTTTGTGCGTGGAGCCGTATATCCCACACGCGACTCGCTCGACTTCAAATTTGACGCCGACCACGTGAACGTACAAATTATCAAGCCGTTTATGGCTGCATTCTCATCGGATGTAGAAGGCGAGGCAACAGGCCATGCCGAACTCTACGGCACATTTAAACTCATCAACATGAAAGGCAGGTTGTTTGCCGACCGCTTCCGTCTGAAAATAGACCAGACCAACACATACTATTCCGTGTCTGACTCCATCATTATGGATCCGGGCATAATCCGCGTAAAAAATGCCACCGTGCGCGACGACTACGGCAACACCGCCCTTCTAAATGGTTCGATAACTCATACCTACTTCAAGGAAGCAAACTTCAAGTTTGCCGTAACCAACGTGAACAACATGCTGTGCTACAACACCACATCCAAAGACAACCCTCGCTGGTACGGACGCGTGTTTGGCAACGGAAGCGCCTTTATCGTTGGCAAGCCTGGCGATGTCAGAATCGACGTCAACATGTCGGCGGCTCCAAAATCATCGTTCACATTCGTGGTTTCCGACCAGGAAGAAGCCGGAGAATACACTTTTGTCACGTTCACCGACCGCCGCAAGGCTGAACGCCAAGCCGCCGAGGACGCACAGAAGCCCGACTTCCTGAAGCGTCAGTATAACAATGACAACAAAAACAACTCGAAGACAGCGTTTCACATCAATCTCCTCGTCGACGCCAACCCCAACATCGCCCTCACCCTCGTGATGGACCCGGAGGGTGGCGACCGCATCCGCGCCACAGGCAACGGCAATATGCGCATAGAGTATGACTCAGCCGACGGCATGAAGATGTTTGGCAACTACACAGCCGAGGAAGGCCGCTACAACTTCACACTGCAGGACATCATTGTGCGAGAGTTCCGCCTCAAGTCAGGCTCGTCGATATCGTTCCACGGCGACCCTATGGCAGCCAGCCTCGACATAGCCGCAACATATTCGGTCAACGCCAATCTTACAGACCTCGACGAGTCGTTTGCCAACGACAAGGACCTCAACCGCACACAAGTGCCGGTCAACGCCCTACTGAAACTGACTGGAGCCATGTCGCAGCCCGACATCAGCTTCGACCTCGAGTTCCCCACGCTGACCCAAGACGTTTACCGCAAGGTGCGCAGCATCATCAGCACCGACGACATGATGACCCAGCAAATGATTTATCTGCTGGCTCTCAACCGCTTCTATACTCCGGAATATATGGCAGCCACCAACCGCAACAACGAGCTGGCGGCAGTGGCTTCGTCGACGCTTTCCAGCCAATTGTCGAGCGTGCTCGGACAACTGAGCGACAATTGGACCATCGCCCCAAACATCTATTCCAGCAAAGGCGACTTCTCCGACACCCAAGTAGAGCTGGCTTTGTCAAGCCATCTGCTCAACAACCGCCTGCTGCTCAACGGCAACTTCGGCTACAGCGACAACTCGATGAACAGCAACAGCTTTATCGGAGACTTCGACGTTGAGTACCTGCTCACAAAGAACGGCAATTTCCGACTGAAGGCATACAACCGCTGCAACGACCAGAACTACTACATCCGCAACGCGCTGACCACCCAAGGCGTCGGCATCATGTTCAAGCACGACTTCAACAACTTATTCCACAAAAAGAGCAAGCCGGAGAAGCAGAAAAAAGACACCGTCCCTGAACGCCGCAATGACAGCATTCCGCCAAAGCGGAATCCCGTCCCAGTAAAATAGTTGTTCGAAAAAACTGAAAATAGCCTTTGCACTGCTACATTTTTGACGTAACTTTGCATCTCAGAAAACAGATATATAAAAAAGGATGCTGAAACGACTGTTTGCCATATTGCTGCTTGTCGTAGCAACCGGAACAATTCCGGCTGCATCCCAGTCGCGCTACGCCTGGAAAGACACTTATGTGACAACGTCGATGAACCCCGTAAACAATCCCCGCGCCAACGACGGCATTGAAGTATACACCCGCCCGGGGGCGTTGATTGTGCGATGTCCGGAGCGCACGAATGTGGTTGTTATGACCATCCTCGGTCAGACCATCTCAAAAGCCACAATAAATGCCGGTACACACGAACTGCGTATCGGCACTCACGGAATCTATATTCTTAAACTTGGCGACACCACTGTGCGCGTCGCCCTATAACAACAATCACTCTACAAATTGCACTTTCGCCGCATCGCGCGGCTTTGCCTCAGGTTTCTCGTCGGGATACCCCACAGCAATTGCATAGAGCAGCGTATATCCTTCCGGGAGATTAAGCCGCTCGACATACGGCTTCGCATCGGCATTGCCATTCATAAACGCCACCGGACCGCCAAGGCAGCACGTGCCAAGTCCCATCGACTGCGCAGCGAGAATCATGTTCTCGCCAAGCAGTCCACAGTCCAACTGCCCACTTCCATCAGCCGGCGAGGCTATGAATATCACCGCAGGAGCGTTGCGGAACATATTCTTGAACGATGCGTCGTCGGCCATCCGCGGATTTGCCTTGCGGAAAACGCCGGTTATCCCGTCGATATATTCCCGGCTGTCGACCACACGCACCTGCCACGGCTGTTTGTTCATTCCACTCGGAGCGTTGATGCCGCACTCCACGATTTTCTGCAATTTGCATCGCTCCACAGGCATATCCTTATACATTCTGACGCTGCGACGCGCCATTATCGTTTCTATCACCAGATTGCCGCCCTGACGGCAGCACTGCTCCCCGGCATAGACATCAGCCACCGCCAGCAAAGCCATTCCCAATATAGCAGATTTGATTGGATTCATATCATATTTTTTTATTTGTTTGTATTTCCAGAAACAAATTGGTTAATTCTCGCCTCCAAGTCGGTAGAGCTCAGGCGCAACGACAGTTTGCCACCACAAGCCACCGAGATGTTGCCCGTTTCCTCCGACACGATTATCGCCATCGCATCGGTCGACTGCGAGATGCCGAGAGCCGAGCGGTGACGCAGTCCGAGCTGACGCGGCACGTTGGAATCGTGCGACACAGGCAAGATGCATCCTGCCGCCTTTATGCGTCCGCCAGCCACAATCATCGCCCCATCGTGAAGCGGACTGTTCTTGAAAAATATGTTTTCGATAAGCCGTCCGTTCACCTCCGCGTCGATAATGTCGCCAGACTTCTCGTAGCTGTCAAGCGGCACAACACCTTTTATAACAATCAGCGCTCCAGTTTTCGACTTCGACATATTGAGACAGGCGTAGACAATCGGCAGAATCCAAGAAGCCTGCGGCTTCTCGTCGGTCTGACGGCGACGAAACAGATTGTGGACAAATCTCCAACGCTGATGCGATCCGATTTCCACAAGAAACCGCTTAATCTGGTCTTGAAACAGGATTACAAGAATCAGCAAGCCTATGTTCATAAACTTGTCGAGTATGCGCCCCGTAAGCTCCATTTTCAAGAACACCGAAGCCACAAACCACACAATAATGAATGCCAGCACCCCGAGAAAAATGCTCAGCGTGCCCGACTCCTTCATAATCTTATAGATATAGAACAGCAGCGTAGCCACTATCAGAATATCTATAATGTCCTTTATTCCTATCAGTCCGAACAGTTCCATTTTTTCTATTTATTACTCATTTGGAAAAGTCTTGCAAAAAATCTCCACAGCCTCGCGAGCCGCCTTTACATCATGTACACGCAGGATGCTCGCCCCCTGCATAAGAGCGATGGTGTTGATGGCGGTGGTTCCGTTCAACGCCTCTTCAGGAGTAGTGCCGAACAATTTGTATATCATCGACTTGCGCGACACGCCCACAAGCAACGGCAATCCCGTTTCCAGAAAAGCGTCCATCCTGCTGAGCAACTCATAGTTCTGGTCGAGCGTCTTGCTGAATCCGAATCCCGGATCGAGGATTATGTCGCATATTCCCGCCTGCTGCGCCTCGTTGATTTTTCTGCAGAAATATTGCAATATGTCAGCCACAACGTCGTCATAGTCGCACAGCGACGTCATCGTGTGCGGATTTCCGCGCATGTGCATCATTATGTATGCCGCTTTCACACGTCCCACCGTGGCAATCATATCCGGATCAAGTCCGCCAGCCGCGATGTCGTTAATAATCTCCACGCCCCACTCCCCGACGCACCGTTCAGCCACCGAGGCACGAAACGTGTCGACCGACACCGGAATCTGCGGAGCCACTTCCCTGACAATGCGCAGACCCTCCTCCACACGGCGATACTCCTCATCGGCAGGCACATCGTCGGCATTCGGACGCGAAGAATATCCGCCAATATCGATGATGTCAGCCCCCTCTTCCACCATTTGCCTCACCCTCTGGCTTATCGCCTCCTTCTGCGGGCATCTGCTTCCAGAGAAAAACGAATCGGGCGTAGTGTTGAGGATAGCCATCACAAGCGGTTTGTCGACCATGGTCAGCCGTCCGCCCAAATTCAATGTATATGGTTTGAATCTTTGCATTTTCATCAGTCTTTGTTGTCTCTGATGCGAAGATAGTGCATTAATTCACCAATTCAAAACACCGGAAGTTAAAAAAAACGATTGAGCGCAAAAACCACCGTTATGAAGGCAAAATGGACATATAAACAGTTATTGATAATAATTTTACAGATACAGAAGAAAATCAAGATATAATGATTCGTTACCACGACCATAAACAAGCATTATCATAAGCATTAGAAGGAGCCTTGCCTGGAGAGCAGACAGGGCTTCTTCATTTTGGCTGCCACGCAAGCACCACTATTCGAAAAATAATTTATTGGCGAATGCCGCAAGTATCATCAGGGGCGCCACGATGCGCACAAACCAGAAAAACAGCGGCGCATACCGGAATTTCACCGTCCCTTCATTACTGACTTCCTTGAAGAAAAACCGTTTCGGCAGCCCATAGCCCACATACAGGCACACACCTACCGCCGCCACCGGCAACAGAATGTTGGACGTGAAATAATCAAGGAAGTCGAATATCGTCATGCCAAACAACTGCACTCCCGACCACGGACCGAGCGACAACGCGCACACCGTGCTGAACACGAGCATCGGCAACAGCGTCAGCAAGCACGCCTTACGCCGTGGCATGCGGAACGTCTGCGTCAGATAGGCTATCGGCACTTCCGCTATCGACACCGTAGATGTCAGCGCCGCCACAACAAGCAGTCCGAAGAACAACACAGCCCACAACTGCGGCAACGGGAGTTCCATAAAAATCTGCGGCAGCGTGACAAAAATCAACGTTGTGCCCTGCGTCGAGCCTTCGATGCCGAACGATTTCACAGCGGGGAAAATGATGAGTCCCATCAACACTGCCACCATAAACACAAGCATAGACACCGTAGTAGCCGTGCGCGGCAAGTTGGTCGACTTGGGAAAATAAGAAGAATATGTCACCAGAATGCCCATGCCGAGGCTCAGCGAGAAGAAAGCCTGTCCCACAGCGCTTATCAGCACACCGCCGTCAAGCTTCGACCAGTCGGGACGCAGGAAATACTCCACACCGTCGATTGCATCCGGTAAATTGAGCGACACAACGCAGAACACGAGCAGAATGACAAACAGCAACGGCATCAGCGTGTTGGCCATCCGCTCTATGCCCTTCTGCACACCGCGCATCAACACCAATAGATTGACAACAATCATCACCACCGTCCAAAACACCGGCTGCCATCCCTCGGCAAGCGAATGCCGCATTATCGCCTGAAACACCTCTGGCTCGGCAGCACCGCTACCAACACCATCAAAAAGCGCACCGCTGAGCGACATCCACAAATATTGCAGAGTCCATCCGGCAACCACCATATAATACATCATTATCAAGTAGGGAGCAAGCACACTTATCACCCCGACAATCCACCACGGACGCCGAGGCGTCAGTTTGCGGTAGGCGCCGATAGCGTCACTGCCGCTGCCGCGTCCCACAGAAAACTCAGCAAGCATCACCGGTATGCCCACAAGAAGCACGCACAGCAAGTATGTAATCAAAAACACAGAACCGCCGTTTGACTGCACCTCGTTGGGAAACCGCCAAACCGTGCCAAGACCTACTGCCGACCCAACGGTAGCCGCAATAACTCCCAGCTTAGAAGTAAATGTCGCTTTCTGACTCATTATTCCAATTTTTGAAAATTTCGTGCAAATTTACGACATTTTACCGAGAATATGAAATTATTCCAAGCAATCTGCTTGCAATCCGTAGCAAAACAACACTAAAAAGGCTTGCGATATTTATCCGGCGCGCTGTCGTCGATGATGCTCAGATAGCTGGCATAGCGCGACTCGCTGATGCGGTGTTCCTCAAGAGCCCGCTTCACGGCGCATCCCGGTTCATGGATATGCGTGCAATTGTTGTATTTGCAATCGGCAGACTCACGGAATATTTCTGGAAAATAGTGTGCCACCTCCTCCACGTTGAAGTCAATCGTGCCAAAGCCCTTCACTCCAGGAGTGTCGATGATATACCCCCCGGCATCATCGGCCAGCGGATACATTTCAGAGAATGTGGTGGTGTGCATACCCGTCTGATGCGCTTCGGAAATTGCGGCTGTTTTCAAGTCGAGCCCCGGAATCAGTCTGTTGATAAGCGTCGACTTTCCCACGCCCGAGTTGCCAGAGAAGAGCGTCACCTTTCCTTCAAGCATAGCCCTCAGCCCGTCGATGCCCTCGCCCGTTTCAGCCGACACACGCCTCACCTCATAGCCAATGCTCTCATAGAGATAAGCAAACGAGTCGACAAATTCCAGCCACTCCTCGTCAAGAGCGTCAATCTTGTTGACCACAATCACCACCGGCACCCGATAAGCCTCGGCTGTGGCAAGGAAACGGTCGATAAACACAGTGGCAGTCATCGGCGCTGCAAACGTAACCACAAGAAACGCCTGGTCGAGGTTGGACGCGATGATATGCGACTCCTTTGACAAATTTGACGCACGGCGGATAATATAGTTTCTGCGAGGCGTTATCGCAGTGATAAACCCCGTGCCGTCAGCGTTTTCAGCCACAGTCACACGGTCGCCGACAGCCACAGGGTTAGTGGTGCGGATGCCCTTCAAGCGGAAGTTACCCTTGATTTTGCAATTCACCATTTTATTGTCGCCGTCGGTCTTTACAACATACCAACTTCCCGTATTTTTTACTACCAGTCCTTCCATAGAGTACAAAGATAGTGCAAATCGAATGCAAAACGGCAAATTTATTTGCATGATTTGCTAAGATGCAGCCTATCTTATTCAAAAAAAGCACAAGAAAAAGCGCGAAAAAAACCGAATATGATAAAAAAAGCAGGATTTTATGCTATAAAGCAATATTTTTTCGGCAACAAAATTACATTTTTTAATTTTTATTATTACCTTTGCATCGAAAACATATTAATTCTTATTATTATGAACATTGAAACTATTGGCTCATGGGCAGGTTTGGTGTGGAACGCACTCAACGATGCCGAGTCGTTGAACATCAAGCAATTGAAAAAAGCGACAAAACTTAAAGAGAAAGAACTTTACGCAGCCTTTGGCTGGTTGGGTCGCGAAGGGAAATTGAACATTACTGAGGTTGAAGGCGAAATTGTTGTTGCGCTCAACAAGTAATCTACGGTTCGTACTGACGCTGTCAGAACAATAAAAGAAGGAAGGTCGGTCCGGTATTATTCGGGCAGTCCTTCCTTTTGTTTTATTTAGGCAAAAATCGTAACTTTGCACCATCCCTAACTAAAATCTACAAATATGACAAAAATTGGATCTGTAATGACTCCCGTGGGCAAAAAAGCCTTGCTGCTCGGAAGCGGCGAACTCGGAAAAGAAGTGGCAATCGAACTTCAACGCTACGGTGTGGAAGTAGTGGCATGCGATAAATATGCCAACGCACCGGCAATGCAGGTGGCCCACCGCTCACACGTGTTCAGCATGCTCGACGCAGAGACTCTTGAGAAAGTGGTCCGCGAGGAGAAGCCCGACCATATCATCCCCGAAATCGAGGCGATAGCAACACCCAAACTGCTTGAATTGGAAAAAGACGGCTTCCACGTCACCCCGACCGCCCGCGCCGCATGGCTCACAATGAACCGCGAGGGCATCCGCCGCCTTGCCGCCGAAGAGCTTGGCGTCAAAACGTCGCCCTACCGCTTTGCCTCTACAAAAGAAGAATTTCTCAAGGCTGTCGAGGAAGTGGGCATCCCTTGCGTAGTGAAGCCCGTGATGAGCTCTTCAGGCCACGGACAAAGCACAATAAAAAATGCCGCACAGACAGAAGAAGCGTGGACAATAGCCCAGGAAGGCGGACGCGCCGGCGCTGGACGCGTGATTGTGGAAGGCTTCGTGAAGTTTGACTATGAGATAACGCTGCTCACCGTGCGCAGCTGCTGCGGCACCACATTCTGCCAACCGATAGGCCACATACAGGAGAATGGCGACTACCGCTATTCATGGCAGCCACAAGCAATGGCTCCAGCAGCACTTGCAAAAGCCCAGGAAATAGCCAAGAAGGTCACCGACGCGCTTGGCGGCTACGGCATCTTCGGTGTGGAGATGTTTATCCAAGGCGACGATGTGATTTTCAGTGAGGTGTCACCTCGTCCGCACGACACCGGTATGGTGACAATGATTTCGCAAGACATGAGTGAGTTTGCCCTTCACGCACGCGCATTGCTCGGACTTCCGGTACCTGAAATTCGCTTCTATGGTCCATCGGCGTCGAGAGCCGTCGTGGTTGAAGGCGACACCGACAAAGTGGTGTTCGGCAACCTTGAGAAGGCACTTGCCGAGCCAGGAGTTCAAATCCGCATTTTCGGCAAGCCGGAGGTTGTGGGCCACCGCCGCATGGCTGTAATCCTCGCCACAGCCGACACCGTCGAGGAGGCTCGCAAAAAAGCCGATCGTGCATACGATGCCCTGACCATCGAAACCCTGCCTCGATAGGCTTTGCAACAACACGACGACACAAGGCGCACCGCAAAAGCGAGGCGCTTTTCTTTTACACGTATGTTCCTCTAACGCAATTTCAGTCAAAAAAATGTTCCTTTGACGCAACACCAAGCACAATTCATTAAAAAACAACACCTTATCATTTTTGTATATTCACATTTTTTAACATTTATAAAACCGCATCAACACTGCCGGAATGGTAATTTTGTCATCAAAAAAATCAATCCAACCAAACTCTTCATTCAAAAAATGAGAACAAGCAACCTACATTTTCTGATTATTACTCTTGCCTGCATATTATTTGCCTGCAAAGACAACAACGACATCGAGCCGGATGCCAACGACGCATTTGTGGGCTCACAACGTCTGATAACGCTCAGCTCGGAAATGGACAAATTCTCAGGAACTGACTTTGAATGCGTAATCAAAGCCGAGGACGGCACAATATTCCGCCGCCGTGGCAACCATGTGCGTTCTGGAAACACATCGCTGCTCACGCTCGACACCGGACTGCGCACAGGCACCTACCGCCTGCTCGCACTTGAAGTGCCTACAATCGAAAACGGCACCGACACCGTATGGACCGACTACGGACTCGGATGCCGCGTGCGCATTTCCGCCGAAAACCATTCCGCCACAGTGCTCGACACGTTCAATTCGGAATTTGAGCTCGTGGGCGACGGCTCGGAAACCAATCCGTTTATCATTTCAAGCGCCGAGCATTTGTGGCGTCTGCGCGACTTCACCAACAGCGACGAGAACAACACCAAACTGACTGGAAAAACACATTTCCGTCAGGAATGCGACTTGCGTATGCACGACATCTGCACGTCGAGCGACCGCAAGTTCGGCTGGCTTCCCATCGGCTCAATTCCAGAGAATCCGTTCCGCGGTGTCTATGACGGCAACGGATACAAGATTAAAGGTTTGTGGATTCACAGACCCAATTCCCCCGGAATCGGACTGTTCGGATTTATCGACCAGGCGAAGATAAGCAACCTCACCGTGCAGAACCCCGACATTGAAGGCAACTATGCCGTAGGCGCACTCGTGGGCGGCACATCGGCACCCGGCGACAAGCGAGGCAGCTCGGCGCTTCACGGATGCACTGTGGAAGGTGGCTCTGTCAGCGCACCGACAGGCAGCGTGGCAGTGGGCGGACTTATCGGCGTGGTCGACCGCAAAGGTTTTCTGTCGGTCGACAGCTGCTATAACAACAATACGCGCGTCAGCGGCGACTATGCCGTGGGCGGACTTGTAGGCGCCGGCACCCTCTACTCCACCATCAACGCTCTTGCCTGCAACAACCACGGCCGCATCACGGCGCGCTACAGCGGTGCTGGAGGCATCGTCGGCTCTGTTGACTCGCTGTTCGTTTCAGGCTGCCGCAACATGTCAGCCATCACTGGCGGCACGGCGGCGATGAGCGGCACGACCGACAACGGAGGAATCGGCGCCGGAGGTATCGCCGGAGGCACAGGTGTGGCTTTCATCTACTCATCATTCAACGAAGGTAAAATCGAGGGAGCCATAGGCGTGGGCGGCATCATCGGCAGCACCCGCATCGGCAAAGCCGGTGGCAATCTGGGAGGCGAACTGCTCTACAACAACGTTCTTGCCAAGGATTGCGGCAACGTTGCCGCAGTCAGCGGACGCACGTCGGTAGGCGGCATCTGCGGAGAGGCGCAATTCGGCGGTTACGAAGTGGTCAACACGGGAGCCGTCAGCGCCACCGACAACCAGTCGACACTTGGCGGCATCGTCGGCAACACGTCGATAGCCGTAATCTACAACGTTGTCAACCAAGGCACCGTGACAGCCGCCAAAGCCGAGTCGTCAGGCGGCATTGTTGGAAAGACGAGCTTCGGCGCACTGTTCGGATGCCAGAACTTCGGCACACTCAATGTTACGTCGACCTACACCGGCGGCATTGCCGGCTGGGTAGGCAACTACACCGTGGCCAACTACTGCTTCAACGGCGGAACAATCAACGATTCAGGCAACCGCTCCACCGGTGGAATCATCGGCGAGGCAGGCGACGCCCGCGAATGGACAGGAATGGACATTGCCGGATGTGTTGTCGGCGCGGCAGAAATAGTAATGGGAATAGCGGGTCCGGCTATTTCCGTAATCGGCAAGACCCTGACCGACGGCGTGATGAAAGGCTCAAAGGCTTTCGAAGAATTCCTGCACGTGCTCCATATCGGAGAAGCCACCATCGACTGGTCATTGATAGCCTACGACCAAATCGTCTACGGAATCGGCATCTATGACATCATCACCGAGAAAGAGCTCGACGAGATGCAGACCAATCTTGAGGCTACGGCAGGCGGAATCAGCAGCGAAGTGAAGTCGCGGATACAAGCAATCCAAGCAGGATACACGGTCGACACAGCAAGCCTTCCCCCTGGCATCGACGGCTCGACAATAAGCAGCTACATCAACAACCACAACACTGTGATGAAATTTTTTGAGGCGTCGGACGTCAACAACTCCACCGTATACTACAATATGAACCGTACACGCGAGGATCGCGTAAAGCATATCGAATCACAGCGTGAGGTAACGGAGATTATCACCAAATCGATAGCGGGAGCCTGCATCGCTGTGGGAACAGTGGCAGCCGTTGTGTCTGCGTTCGCCACCGGAGGCAGCACGCTTGCAATTGCCGCCGGCATTATCGGTCCGGTAGCCACCGTTATCGGCGGAGCGAACGCCATCTTTGAATGCGCCACCAACTTTACGGTGAATGCCATCGTCGTCAAGCAATGCACCAACGTCGGAACGGTGAATGCACCATCGGCAGACTACCCCGCCGGCATCATCGGCTATATGCAGCAATACTGCATGGCCACCGACTGTCTGAACGCCGGCAAGTTCGGTCCAACCAACAAAAAGCACTCCGGCGGAATCACAAGCTACGCCAGCGCGGAGTCGGTGGTAGAACGGAATGTGTCGATAGGCACCAATTGGCATAGCCCGATAGTGGCAAGTAGCAAATCGTCATTCTCCCACGACGACAACATCTACTACATCGGCAGCTCGTTCGACATTTATGGAGGATACGAAACCGGCGCTACGCTCGACGACCTTCACAACAAAGCATTTTTTAAAGTCTTGCTGAACACAGACGGCGCTATGCCGCTATGGCAGGTGGCAGACAAGCAGGGCTCGTTCCCTATCCCATACCATTCCGAGATGGAAACCCCGATGAACTAACATTTCATAAATCATAACAACATGAGAATAAAGAGCATACTTATCAGCATAGTGATAGCAGCAACCGCCGGAATGTGGTGTGCCTGCAACGATGACCTCGACCTTGGCGTCAACGATGCCAAACTGGAAAAGGTGGAAGGCTTCCGTATAAGCAAATTCACGACCGACCGCCTAAACTGGGCTATTGACAACGATGCCGACATACGCATCGTATTCCATTCGAATGCCGACGACGCGTTGTATGAATTCAGCATGACCGTCGACAACAGCGGAAGCAAACCCGTCTACGCCATCCACATCCCGGAAAAGCAGACAATCCCCGACGGCGAATATGACGCACTTGCCTTCCTCGGCAGCGGCAAAGCCATCTGTCCGCGCATGAAGTTCAAAATCATCAAGGAGATTGTCGAAGAGATACAGGCGCGCGAAGGAAAATTCCGTCTGCCCGGCCACGGCACACAGGAAAAACCTTACATAATCGGCTCCAAAGAAGCGTTCAACGAGTTTGAGATCGGACTTTGCGAAGACGGCAACTCAAAGGGTTTCGGACTGTTTTTTGAGCAGACTGCCTCGTTCGATGTGCCGCCGCGCAGCCAGATTATCACCGGCACATATCATGCCTGCGAATCGTTTGCCGGCAACTATCAAGGCAACGGCTTCACTTTGACCGTGCCCTACACCGGAAGCACATCCGAGCCTAACGACTGCGAGATTGGTCTGTTCAAGGAACTCGTTGGCGGCGCCGTGATCCACAACCTCACCATCAACGCCATGATTCAGGGTGTGCACTCAAACGACGGCGCACTTGCCGGAAAATCATCGGGCAAGGTGATGATTGACAGTGTAAACATCGAGGGCTCAATCAATGCCCAGAACCGCTACAACATAGGCGGCATCATCGGCTACGCCACCGGCGAGCTTACGATTTCCAACTCGAGCATCATGGCATTTGTAGCCGGAGAGGATGCCATTGGCGGCGCTGTGGGACTGTTCAAGGACGGGTCGCTGACAATCAGCAAATTCTACAATGTCAAAGTGGATAAAAACAAGCGGGGCGATGAAAGCCGCAGCTACATGCCTTTCTCCGTCACGGCATCGGCAAACAATGCAGGCGGACTGGTTGGACGCGTTGACGGCTCTACAACCAACATAAGCATCTCCGACGTGACGATGGTGCGCTCCGTGCAGGCAGAAGACGGCAATCTGAAGGCAGTGTCGGTTGTCGGCGAGAACGCCGGCGGACTCATCGGCGGACTGTTCAACTTCAAGTCGTGCCAATTCAGAAACGTGTCGCTCAATTTTCCTGTCTACGGAGGCGACTCCACAGGCGGTCTTGCCGGCTACAACAGCATGGGCGGCGACATGTCGATTGAGAATTGCAGATTCTTTTCAGTGGCAAGCGGCAACAACAGTGTCGGCGGACTTTTCGGCGCCGTCAGAGGCCACAGCCACAGCATTGCCGTTGAAGGTTCCGACGACGGAACGTCAGTGAAGCAGGATGCCAACTCATTGGTCAAAATTTCCGGCAAACTCAATGTAGGAGGATTTGCCGGCCACATCGACGACACCAAACTCGCAGGCAAAAGAATCTATATCAACGCCCCGGTATCCGCCACCGACACCAATGCAGGTTGCGCCATCGGCAATGTGACCAATGCCACCGTGAATCTGAGTCTGTTCAACATCTCCAAATATGCCAAAGCCACCGGTCCGCAAAACATCGGAGGCATGGTTGGCAGCGCCGACAATTCAACGCTGACAGGCAGTCTGAACATCGGCACTTTGTCAAACTACACTTCCATCCCGAAAGCAAGCACCTTCACGCCGACATTCTCCGGATTTGCCGGCACATCGGGCATCACGAAAAACGTTGGCGGCATCGTTGGTTACATAAAGAACTCTTTTGTCACCAATTTATGCTTTGCAGGTACAGTTGAAGGCTGCAACAACGTGGGCGGTATCATCGGTCTTGCCGACAACATAGACAAAGGTTATGTGCGCGGCTGCGTCAACAATTCGCCGAAAATCGACAATAAGATTTCCGACAGCACAGGCGGCATCATCGGACGCCTCAACCAATTCGACTGCGCCACCTGCGAGAATCTCATCAACTATGGCGAAATCTCGGGAGCCAACTACACCGGCGGCATCATCGGCGACATCCACGAAGAAGGGAAAGCTAAAAATTTCTATCTGAAAAATGCAGTCAACGTGGGCAAAGTCACCGGAACCGGCCAAGTGGGAGGCTGCGTGGGCCACTATTGGGCCAGCGGCATTCTGAATCTTGGCATTGAGACAATCCACTACATCCTATACTGCGCCAACTATGGCGAAGTCAACGGCTCAAACGGAGGCAACGTCGGCGGTATCATCGGATATTTCAACGCTCGCAAAGCCGTAGTGAGCCACAGCGCGAACCACGGCAAGGTCTACGGCAGCGGCAACGACGTAAAGGTGGGAGGCATCGCCGGACGCATGGGCTCAAACGACGAGGCTGGAACAGCATTGCCCAACAATATGGAGCTGTCCTACTCGTGCAACTTCGGCGAGGTGGGCAGCAACACCGGCAATGCCAACGTAGGCGGCCTGTTGGGATGGCAGGAGCAAGGATCGCCGGATGACGAGACCCACTATATGCTCCACAACTGCTACAACATGGGCATTGTGCCAACCAACCAGGATTCCGACAATGGCGGCGTGCTTGGCTGCATCGATCATCTGGGCGAAGTGCAGAATTGCTACAACGCCAAGAAGGTGTCGCATGGCAATGGAATAATAGGCACGCACAAGGGCGGAAGCATCTTCTACCACCACAACCTGTATGTGCTCGAGGATTCGGGCAAATACTGGTGTGCCGACAAATTCAAGGAAAGTGACAAGTCGAAAGAATCAACCTACAAGGGTTTCGACTTCACATCCGTATGGGCCGTTTCCACAAGCACCAACAACGGATTCCCGTACCTAAGAGACTGCCCGTATCAATTCAAGAAATTGGAATAAAATCCATTTTCATTCCGTGGTCAGCGACGACACCGGAGAGGTATTAAAAAACAGCAGCGGCGACAGAGTATCTTCTGCCGCCGCCGTTGTTTGTCAAGTCTGGCTAAAACATTTTTTCAGGATATTCGCCCGACGCGTGCAGCTCGGCGAATTTAGCCACCACTACCGGACGGTCGTTGGCGTAGGTCACACCAAACCATTTCGATGAGGTTTTAAGCACACGCACTGTTGCCAAGCCACTGTTTATCATTTGGTTTACTACCGACGGGATAAAATATTCAGCCTTCGGCTTATCAATGTTCTCTTTCAGAAATTCCACAAACGCCTTCTCGCTGTAGTCGAAGTAGTCGGTCGTGAATCCCCACATGTTCATCGACACCGGAGTCTCAGGCGCGAGTTTCTGCTTGTTGCCGTTCTCATCGGTAAACTCGATTGTTCCGTCGGCAGCATATCCGATGTCGGTACGCTCCACGACAGTGTCGAGGAAGCCGTTCTTCTCATGGCACACACCACGCGACACCGTTCCGCCTTCCGACATCGTGTTGCCCACTTGGAACGCCACCATGCAATAGTCGCCCTTGCGGTCGCGCGGACGAGATAGCTCGGCAGCCATCACCTCAAACGTGTTGCGGCCGTAGAAATCATCGGCGTTGATAACAGCAAACGGCTCCTTGATGGCATCCTTGCCCATCAGCACAGCGTGGTTTGTGCCCCACGGCTTTGTGCGTCCTTCCGGACAAGAAAAACCCTTCGGGAGAGCGTCGGTCGACTGGAACACCACCTCTACAGGTATGTGTCCCTCATATTTTGAAAGGATTTTCGAACGGAAATCGTCTTCAAAATCTTTACGAATCACAAATACAACCTTTCCAAATCCACTGCGTATTGCATCATAGATGGAGTAGTCCATAATTGTTTCCCCGTGAGGTCCAAGACCGTCCAATTGCTTCAACCCTCCATAACGGCTGCCCATTCCGGCAGCGAGAACAAAAAGTGTAGGTTTCATTTCTCTAAATCTTTACTTTTAAATATGTATCTTATTGTTTGTCTGTATTCTTCTCCAGGATTCAGCCTCTGCGACGGAAATTCTGGATGATTAGGAGCGTCGGGAAATCCCTGACACTCGATTGCCACCGCGTCGTAATCCCTGTAGGCGGCACCGTCCTTGCCTTCCGGACTTGAGCACGTAAGCCAATTTCCAGTGTAGACCTGCACAGCCGGCAACGTCGACTCCACCTCGAGGACACGCCCGCGAGCCATCGGCGATTCCAATCTTGCCACCGTCGACAATTTTCCCGGCTGCCATCCGTCAACAGCCCAGCAATGGTCGTAGCCTTTGCCGTAGGCAAGCGGTTGGAAGTCGGCATTGATGTCGCGCCCGAGCGTCTTCTGCTGAATGAAATCCATCGGAGTGCCTTTCACGTCGGCCAATTCGCCGGTAGGCGCCAGCGAAGAGTCGGTCACGAGATAGCGCGACGCGTTCAGCTGCAGCTTGTGGCTCAACACACTTCCGCTGTTGTGGCCGTCAAGATTGAAATAGCAGTGGTTTGTCAGATTGAGCACCGTAGGGCGGTCGGTAGTGGCAACGATGTCAAGACACAGCCCGCACGACGGCATCCACGTGTAAAGCGCCTTGACTGTCAGCATTCCGGGATATCCCTGGTCGCCGTCATCGCTCGTGAGCGAAAACTCCACGGCATTGTCGCCCACCGTGCGGCTCTTCCATATCCTGTGGGCAAAGCCCTCACGTCCGCCGTGCAAGGCGTTCGGACCGCAGTTGCATTCAAGATGGTACTCATTGCCGTCAATCGAAAACACCCCACGGGCAATGCGGTTGGCATAGCGCCCTATAAACTTTCCGGCATTAGGATCGTCGTGGCAATATGCCTCAGCCGACGGATAGCCGATGACCACATCCCTATACTCGCCGTTCCCGTCAGGGACCGACAAAGCCACAACACCGGCACCCAGCGCCGACAGCACCACCGAGCCGCACTCGTCATCACAGATGGTGAAATACGCCACCTCTCCGAGCGATGTATCATAGATGTCTTTTTTTATTGTCGTTGCCATTGTCGTATGATTCCGATTTTGCAAAATTCGGATTTTTCTGCGAGAATGGCAATTATTATCGGCACAAAAATACAAAAAGAGAGTGCGGCAGGGGATTTCCGCACTCTAAGCATACTGATTACTTACCAAATTCGTGATTAATATCGGAGGCTTCACAGCCGCCTTTCTATCTTTTCCCTATTTTTTCACCCATTTTCCGACATCCTCCTGCGACACGCCGTTCAGCATCCGTCAGTCGCTGAAATCCACATCGTGGTATGTCAAAAATCGGTTCATTTCTTATCTCAATTTATCGTATTCCTCATCAGTGACTGGTTCAAGCCATTCGTTTGAAGCCCCGTCAGCCGGGACAGCGATTGCAATATGCTGAAACCACGAGTCGGCTGCAGCACCGTGCCAATGCTTCACCTCGGCAGGGATATTTACCACATCGCCCTGATGCAAGCGCCGCGCAGGCTTACCCCACTCTTGATACCATCCTTCACCACCCACACAAATCAACACCTGGGCACCACGGTGATGCACGTGCCAATTGTTACGGCAACGCGGTTCGAAAGTCACGTTGCTCATCGACAGTCCCTCACTGAGAAGCGGCGCAATATAACTGTTGCCGATGAAATATTTTGCATATTCCGTGTTTGGCTCACCCGTCGGAAACACCTGATGCTCTATTGGTCTACCTTCAACAAACACCTCACCAAACTCCTCTGCCACAGCTTTCGCCGCACGGAAAGCCTCCATACGCCCCACCTTTTGCTCAAGCACCTCCGGGATGGCACGCAGTTGTCTGTCAGTAACCCCCATCCGCCGCGCGCCAGCCACATGCGCCTTCAATTGCGGCTCCACGCCATCGATTGCCGACAAAGCCGCCACAGTTACAATCTCCCGTTCGGAGTAGGTCAACACGTCGCGTGCGAAAATGTCGCCAAACAAATGCGCTTTAAGATAATAGTCAACAGCAGGAGCAAAAGCGTAGTCAAACGGCTTTCCGCTCATCCGAGTCTGCACCACGGCGCCTTGTTTCAAAGCGTCGTAATCATCAGGCAACGGCGAAGCGTCGCTGCCCACTTCCACGCTCCCGCCTTTTTTTCTGCGCTCAGCCACTACTTTCTGCAACGAGGCAAGCGCATTAAGGCTGCGCGGGAAACCCGTATAAGCATACAGCTGCGACAACGCTTCTTTCGCCTCGTTGACGGTCAGCACACCTCTTTCGAAAGCGTCATCAAGAATTCTCTCCAACGTTTTTTGGTCGTCTTTTGCCTCGCATGCCGCGACGGCAACAAGCACCTGTTGCTTTTGATTCAATGTTTCGTTCATCTTCTTTTCTGTTTTTCCCGACAGTACGCCGACAACCAGCAGCGCCGCCAGAATTATTTTTGTCTTCATGTATGCAAAATTACACTTTGAGCAGCAACCATTTATTACCAAAATCACGGATTGGACAACACATTTTGCAGAATTGCCCAAAACTTTTCTCAACATTCATTGTTTATACAATAAAATCATACTAACTTACATCAAAAAAACTGAATATTATGAAGAAGTTTTTCATCGCTACAATTCTTGCAGTCGCTGCCGTTCTTCCGGCATCAGCACAAGTACGTTCGCTCGATATGAAAGCAAACCTCCGCAGCGATTTCGGCCTTGGCATCGGAGTAACATTCCAGCTGCCGCGCAACTTTGAGTTCGCCCCGTCGCTCAACTATTATTTCAACGACAGCAACACGCTGACCATCGACGGCGACTTCCGCTATCGTTTCGAGCTGCCACGCAACTTCTCGCTCTACCCAATCCTCGGTCCAGTGTTCTTCCACGCCGACGACTACAACAAGCTTGGTGTCGACATCGGTCTTGGATTCGCATACGACATCAATTCACACTGGGCTATCGGAGCTGAAGGCAAATACCAATATGTCGACGATTGGGACGATGCGTATCTGTCGTTCTGCGCTTCTTACAAATTCTAAGACATAATGAAAATCTGCATTTTAGACGGATATTCCCTCAACCCGGGCGACCTTGATTGGTCGCCCGTTGAGCGTTTGGGCGACGTGACGCTTTTCGACCGCACACCAGCCGACAAAATCGTGGAGCGCGCAGCCGACGCCGATATCGTGCTGACCAACAAAGTGCCTTTCAGCGCCGACACGCTGCGACAACTGCCACGACTTCGCTTCATCTGCGTGCTCGCCACAGGCTACAACATCATCGACACCGAGGCGGCAGCACGCCAAGGCGTGGTGGTTGCCAACATCCCCGCCTACAGCACCATGTCGGTGGCACAGATGGCCTTCGCCCACATTCTCAACATCACAAACCACGTGGCTTCATACGCACGCGAGGTTGCCGACGGCAAATGGACAAACTGCCCCGACTTCTGTTTCTGGGACAGTGCGCTGACAGAACTGGCAGGCAAGACAATGGGTATTGTCGGACTCGGCAACACCGGAATGGCGACAGCGCGCATAGCCGTTGCAATGGGAATGAAGGTGGTGGCGCTGACATCGAAAAGCGCCGACACGCTGCCTGAAGGAATCACGCCGGCACCGCTCGACGATGTGCTTGCCTCAGCCGACGTGGTCAGCCTTCACTGCCCACTCACGCCGTCGACACGTCATCTCATCAATGCCGCATCCATCGCCAAGATGAAACCATCTGCTATTCTGATCAACACCGGACGCGGTCCGCTTGTCGACGAGCAGGCTGTCGCCGATGCGCTCAACGGCGGGCGTCTGGCAGCATTCGGCGCCGATGTGCTGTCGCAGGAGCCACCCCGCGGCGACAATCCTCTGCTCTCCGCGCGCAATTGCTTCCTGACACCCCACATCGCATGGGCCACCCTCGAGGCACGTACGCGCCTGATGAGCACAGCCACAGAAAACGTGCGCCAATTCATTGCGGGAGAACCAGTTGCAAACCGCGTGAACTAACAGTCATAAAAGGAATAATAAGTGACAAAAATCAAAGTCGCCTATTATTCCTTTTATTTTCAATAATATACACCTTAAAGCAGACAATGAGCTGCTATGTTTAACAAATATTAACCTTGTAAATTATAACGCCTTGTTGTTTTTTTAAAACAAATATTCTATCTTAGTACCCGATTTACAAAAAATCTAATAGCGACCCAAATGAATAAGCGAGTAGGCATATTAATGCTTCTCTTTGGTATGTTTTTAATCTCAAACGCACATACCAACATCACAGAAATCGACATTGACTTCCAAGTGGGGAAGTGCAATGTTGACACTGCGTATAGCGACAATGCCCGTCAACTCGCAAATCTCGAAAAAACGATTCAATACGTAAACAGCCATCCCAATGTGCGCATTGAGAGGCTAACAATCAGTGGCTATGCCTCGCCCGAAGGACCTGCTGTAAAAAACAAGCAGCTTGGCGAAACCCGTGCCAACGCGTTGGAGCAATACATCCGTTCGCGCATTGACATTGCCGACTCGCTGGTGGTGCGATTGCCGGCGACGATTCCATGGGACATGCTGAAAGCAGAAATCCGCACATCGCAAGAGCCTGGCTACAACGAGATTGACCGCGTGCTGCACTCCGACTCCACCGTAATCGAGTATCTTCCCGGACGATGGGCAGACCGCCGCGCCTTCGAGATTCAACGGCAAAAGGCATACAAGACACTGAACCGCAACGTGTTTCCATCGATGCGGAGCGCGAAGGCACAGATTACGACAACCGAATCTGTACCCGATGGAGAAATCGCATTGCCAACGGCAGACTACGACCTGTCGGGAATCAGCGTACCGGCGGTTGACATCCCCGACACAGAGACTGGAGACAACGGAGAATGGACACGCGGACTTTACCTGAAAACAAATGCCGTAGGATGGGCTATGCTCATCTCCAACATAGCCGTGGAAGTGGACATCAACAAGTATTGGAGCGTGACGCTGCCCGTCTACTACTCGGCACTCAACTACTTTACGCGCACACGCAAACTGCGCACACTCGCCTTCCAGCCCGAAGTGCGCTGGTGGTTTGCCCCCAAATGGTTTGTAGGCGCACATTTCGGCGTGGCACAGTACAACTATGCCCTATCATCGTCGGAATGGCGCTATCAAGACCATAACGGCAACACCCCGGCACTTGGCGGAGGTCTGAGCTTCGGCTGGCGCACACCGCTCGGCAAGAGCAAGCACTGGATGATTGAGCTCACCGCCGGCGCCGGATGCTACCGGCTGAAGTACGACACATTCCACAACGAAGCCAACGGTGAGATGGTCAGCACCACAAGCCGCACATTCTTCGGAGTGGACAATGCCGCAGTGACGTTTATCTATCGTTTCGACCTTAAACGCAAGAGAAGATGAAACGATCAGCCCTGACATATTGCATTTTGAGCCTGTTCGCCATTTTGGGCTTCTCGGCATGCGACGTGCACGAGTTTCCTGACATGCCGGAGCGACGCCCGTATGAACTTGTGCTCGACTTCACCAACGCCATCGACATGGGCTTCTATCAGACCATTGACTATTCGCGCGCCTCCACCGAAGCCAGCCCGTCGGGAACGAAGACACAGACAGAAATCACCTACGACATACGCTACACCGTCAACGCCTACCGCATCGACGGCAACGATGGCAACCGACTGTCGGACACCACCATCGTGGTCTGCAACAGCGACCTTGAAAATATGAACCACACCCTGCGGCTCAACCTTCGCCCTGGCAAATACCGCTTCCTCGTGTGGGCAGACTATGTGGTCCACGGCACGAAAACCGACCTCTATTACAACACGTCAAACTTCGAGGAGATAATCCTCGCCGACCGTCAGAACCATACAGGCTCAACCGACCGCCGCGACGCATTCCGCGGAGAGAAAGAAGCAGAGGTGTACGACAACCCGGAGTTGACATCTAGCACCACCCGGTCGACCGCCGTAAACCGCGTAGTGGTTGAAATGGAACGACCGTTGGCAAAGTTCAAATTCATCTCCCACGACATCGTCAAGTTTCTCAGCTACGTGCTCCAGCAACGTGCCATCCGCCAGAAAGAAGCGGAAATGAAGGCACAGCAAGGAGTGTCGCCAGAGTCTGCCGACCCAAAGGCCGACCCCAAAGCCGACATCAAGAACATCAACACAAACGACTTCCGCGTAGTGTTCCGCTATCAAGGCTTCATGCCGTGCTCATTCAATATGTTTACCAACAAGCCAGCCGACTCCTGGACAGGCGTCGCGTTCGACAGCACGATGCAGCGGCTTAGCGACACGGAGGTGGAACTTGGATTCGACTATGTGTTTGTCAACGGCGGAGAGTCGACGGTGCCTGTTTCGGTGGAGGTTTACGACACCGACGGAACGCTGCTGTCGAGCACGCTGCCAATCGATGTGCCAGTGGTGCGCAACAAGCTCACCGTGGTGCGCGGCAATTTCCTCTCGTCGAAAGCTTCGGGAGGCGTAAGCATCCGAACAGAATTCGACGGCGAATACAATCTTGAAATCAGATAAAAAAAGAAACAAACAATTTAATATTAACTTTATAATTTTTCTATGAAAAAGGTATTATTTTCAACCGTTGCCATGTCGGCATTGATGCTGATGGCAACATCATGCGCCGATGACCAGACATCGGATTTGAAGGCCGGCGCTGAAAGCACTGTGACAATCACAGCCCAGCTGCCTGGCGACATGGGCACCCGTGCATTTGCCGACGGCACAAAAGCCACCGAGCTGCACTATGCCGTCTATGAAAAAGGCACAACGACAAGACTTGCAGTCTGCAAAAAAGCCGACGGCACTAAGGGACAACTCGAGGGCACAGCCACAATGACAGGTCTGCAAACCACCATCTCCTTGCAGCTGACCACAGGCAAGGAATACGACTTCGTATTCTGGGCCGACGCTCCTGGCGACAACGTTTACTCATTCAACTCTGAAAACCAGACTGTAACCGTCAACTACGCCAATGCCGAAAACAACACCGACAATCTTGACGCATTCTTCGGTCAGAAGAAAGCGCTGAAGGTTAACGGCAACATAAGCATTTCGCAGGAGCTCCGCCGTCCGTTCGCACAGATCAACATCGGAACAGACGACTTTGACGCAGCGGCAGCTGCCGGCTACACCGTTTCAGAGTCGACCATCGGAGTGGCAACCTACAAGACGCTCAACCTTCTCTCAGAAGAGGTCAGCGACCCTGTCACTGCGACATTCGTAAAGAAACCGATTCCTACAGAGGATTCTAAATTTTCAGTAAACAGCAAGGACTACAAATATCTGTCGATGTCGTACGTGCTCGTGCCGAAGGACAAAGAAACTGTCGACATCGCGTTTGACTACACGCTGACAAACCGCACGTTCACCAACGTGCCTGTACAACGCAACTACCGCACAAACATCTACGGCTCGTTGCTCACCAACACAGCCGACTTCAACGTTGTAATCGCTCCTGGATTCAGCGACCCTGACTACAATAACAACGTAATCACGGCTTCAACACAGACCGAATTGGCAACAGCCGCTCAGACTCCGAACGCCGTGATTAAATTGAAGGAGAACACCACTTATACGCTTCCTGCGGACGTTGCTGAAGGCGTCACTTTCTCGGGCGACGAAACAACGGTGATCTCCATTCCTCAAGCTATCGGTTACGACGTCAAGACAATCGGCTTCTCTGGAGTGACAGTGAAATCGCCTAACGCGAACTATACTGGCATTCAGAGTGCTAAATCTGTGACCTATACGGGTTGCGTGATCGAAGGCACGCCATTCTCTTATGCTGAGGAGGCTGTATACAACAGTTGTACATTCAAGCAGACATCAAGCGACTTCTACAACATTTGGACTTATGGCTCAAAGAATATCACTTTCAACAGCTGCAAGTTTGAGAGCGCCGGCAGGTGTGTTCTGATTTATAATGAAGGTGCCGTGATAGGTCAGAACGCTACGTTCAACAACTGCGAGTTTATTGCTTCTGCGCCAGTTGATGGCAAGGCAGCCATCGAAGTTGACAGCTCGCTTATTCCAGGCACATATGTTATTAACATCAACAACTGCACGGCGACAGGCTTCGGCACTGGCTCAAAGAGCGGCAACAGCCTCTGGAATGTGAAGAAAGACAAGACAGAGAAACATAGCCAAGTATTTGTTGACGGAACACAGGTTTATTAATCTGCGACTTGTAATCAAGATAAAAGGGTTGCGCCTGCTGTGGCGCAACCTTTTTTGTTATTGCCATTGTAGTGTAGCCGCGGTTTTGAAATTGTGCAGTGTCCAAATAGAAGTGCAACGATTATCGGGGTAAAACTATGAAAAACACTGCGGGGGAAGCCTAAGTGGCGGGGGCGCAAAGCACCCAAGAACGTCTGACAGCAATACAAACAAAAAAAAGGAGACCGAAGTCTCCCAAAGATTAACTAATTTTGTATTGCTATGTACAATCAATTAACCTCAGAACAAATGTACGAAATATACCTGGGAATAAAAAGGAAGTGGAGCATAAGTAGAATATCTCGCGAAATCGAGGTGTCCGCGACCACTGTGCTTCGAGAGATCAAACGCACCGGCGCCACCGACGGCTACAATCCTCTTGAAATCAACCTACGCAACGTTGTTTCAAAAAACGTAACAGTAAAGAACTGCAAATTTGCCAAATTCACAAACAACGCAATGACGGTGTTCGGAATGGCTGAAGGCGGAGTGCTGAACATTGAAAACTGCACTTTCGACTTGGCAAAAACAAGCGAGGCTGTGCGCATCAGCAACAAGACAAACACCAAATTCACTATCAACGTAAAGGATTGCTCCTACACCTATCCTTCCGACGCAACGGGACAATGGGTTGGTTTCTTCCTATTCGAGGACTACACTTCAACAGCAGCGGAAGTCAACACCGCAATGCAGTTTAAGAACCTTACAATCAACGTTGACAACGTGACATTCGACGGCGCAAAGGTAACAGAATTGAATCTGTTCAGCGGCGCACGCAACCAATTCGCGTGCATGTGCTACGACAATTTGCAAGGCTTAATAGTAACCGACGCCACCCACTTCCCTACATTCACCTTCAAATAGACTGAACCGTAGAGAATATCAAACATAACAACACGCACCGCGCCACCGCAGCAAACGACTGTGGTGGCGCGGTTGCTTTCCGTAGTGGCGCACACAACCATCAAGCACAGGCGGCGGGACATCTCCCGATGTCCCGCCGTACATACATATCAATCAACTTTAAATCAGCAGAAGATAAACGTCCGCTCAAGCCAGTAGACCAGGATACCTGCCAGATAACCGAGCAGACACACAAACGAAATGTGGCGTAAATACCAGCCGAATGTGATTTTCTCAAGTCCCATCACCACAACGCCTGCAGCGCTGCCGATAATGAGCATGCTGCCACCCACTCCGGCACAGTAGGCAAGCAACTGCCAGAACTGACCGTCCTGCACAAACATCATCATGTCGGGGCTTGTCACGGCAGCGGCAGGGATTACGTTGTACATACCCATACATCCAGCCACAAGCGGTACATTGTCGACAATCGACGACACCACGCCAATAGCTCCTGTCACGAAATAAGCATTACCGTTGGTGGCGTGTTCAAGCCACTGTCCGAAACTTGTAAGCACACCCACCTCGCTCAGCACAGCCACAGCCATCAGAATGCCGAGGAAAAACAGGATGGTCGACAAATCGATTTTATGAAGAATTGTAGACACGCGCTCAGTGAACGAGCCTTCCAACTCGTGTTCGTGGCGCAGGAATATCTCGGTCATCGCCCAAAGCAAGCCAAGCACGAAGAGGATGCCCATAAACGGAGGCAAACCAGTGATGGAGCGGAAGAACGGCACAAACATCAAGCCGCCCACACCGACAACAAACACCGCCACCCGTTCACCATGACTAAGTGCCGATTTTGTGAAATCTACATTGTCCTCCACCACAGCCAACTGCCCCTTGAGCTTGAACTGCAACAGGAACGTAGGCAAGGCAATCGAGACAAGCGACGGCAGTAACACTTCCTTAATCACACCTATCGACGTGATGTTGCCCTTAATCCAAAGCATGATGGTCGTTACGTCGCCAATCGGAGAGAACGCACCGCCACTGTTGGCGGCAAGGATGATGAGCGAGGCATAGATAAGCCTGTCGTTGCGTTCCTGCACGAGCTTGCGGAGCACCATAATCATCACGATGCTCGTGGTCAGGTTGTCGAGCACGGCAGAGAGAATAAACGTGATCAGCACAATGCGCCACAACAGCGAACGCTTGCTACGGGTGCGCAGACGGTCGCGCACAAAAACAAAGCCACCGTTGGTGTCGACAGTCTCGACAATGGTCATCGCTCCCATCAAGAAGAACAGAATCTCACACGCATCGCCGAGATGCTCAAGCAGCACGCCCTGCGTCACAAACTGGCGCGCGGCGGCATCAGAGTCGTCAAGATGGAACGCCGAGAAGAACCGGGCAAAATCATCGGCATGAAACTCTGCCACATAATCAGGGCAGCCAATCATATACAGCGACCAACAAATTGCACACATCAACAAGGCGGTCGCAGTCTTGTTGATTTTAAGTCCGCTCTCAAGAGCAATACAGCCGTAACCAATCAGAAATACGGCTACAATAACAATGGTTAAGAACATAATATCTACAAAAAAGGGCTTTAAAAAATAGTTTAGTTTTTGCGGTCGTAAAATTATGGAAATTTTTCCGTTATGTATAAATTTTTTTTATGTTTAAAAACACATTTCACCGCCACACTTGCATATCCGGCACAAAACGAGTAATTTCGCACACTGAAATGAAAAAAGAAGAAGAAGTCACTATGCTGCAAATCGGAAATGCACTGGTCAGCCTCGACCTTATCGAACAGTTTTTCTGCTGCGATCTCGACAAATGCCTCGGCGAATGCTGTATCGAAGGCGATGCCGGCGCTCCTATCACCAAAGAGGAATATGCCAAGATAAAGGAAATACTGCCCGAGGTGTGGGACGACCTGCTGCCGGCTGCCAAACGCGTGATTGAGGAGCAGGGCGTGGGCTACGTCGACGAGGAAGGCGACTTGGTGACATCGATTGTCGACGGGCGCAACTGTGTGTTTACGTGCTATGGCGAGAACGGTATGTGTCTCTGCGCCATCGAGAAGGCATACCGTGCTGGAAAAATCGACTTCTACAAGCCAATCTCATGCCATCTCTACCCTGCCCGCCTTCAGGAATTTCCCGACTTCACCGCCGTCAACTACCATCGTTGGAAAATCTGCAAATGCGCGGAAGTGATGGGCAGAAAAAACCACGTGCGGCTGTATCAGTTTCTTGAGGGCCCGCTGACGCGCCGCTTCGGCAAGGAATGGTACGACGAGCTGCGCACCGCCTGCGAGGCCTATCTCGAAGAATACGGAGAGTAAGCATTCAATTTTTTTCATTTTTTGTCTGTATTTCTGTTTGCCGTAAAAGAAATTAGACGTATCTTTGCATCGTGATTGAGGGAAGCATAATCAATCACCATTACTCGCTACGCTTCCCGCAGTCATCCACTCTTTAATTTTCTCAAAAAAAAGATTTTCAGAACAGTCACGTGCGCACAACGGCGCAACGTAGATTCAAAATGTAATACATCTTACATATATGTACAACTTACAGGACTTAAATGCAGCCTCTCCAGAAGAACTGCTCGAGATTGCCAAAACATTCGACATCAAGAAAGCCGACAAAATGGCCCAGCAAGACTTGATTTTCACAATCCTCGACGAGCAGGCGATAAACCGCGCCAAAGAATCGGCTTCGAAATCGGAGGCTAAAAAACCCAAAACAAAAGCCAAGAAAAAAACAGCCGAGCCAAAAAGCGATGACAACGCAGAGGCTACGGCTGTAAAGACTGCCGCCAAAAAGGCTGAACCTAAGAAAAACAGCAAAAAGAAGGAGGCAGAGCCTGCCGCGGAGACCGCTCAGGCGGAAGAGCCCAAAGAGGAGAAACCGGCAGCAAAGAAAACCACGGCAAAGCGCACATCCAAGAAAAAGGAGGCTGAGCCTGCCGCCGACATGACAGCTCCGGCTGCCGAGGTTGTCGTGGCTCCAGCAGCCGAGGCCGAAGCCCCTGCTGAAAACGTGGAGACAGCCGTAAAACAGGAAGAGGAACCGGTAGAGACGGAAAACGCTGCTCCTGAAGCCGAAACGCCACAACAGGCAGAACCGGCAGAAGAGCCAGCAGAACCGGCAGAAGAAAAACCTGCCGAACAGCAAAAGAAAAACGACATCGGATTCAGCTCGTTCTTCCCGTTCAGCGGCGGACAGAAATTCGTGCCCCGCTCGCAACGCCAGCAGCAAGACCAGCAACAACAGCAACAGCCTGCCGAAGACGAAGTTGCGGCATTCCCGGCTGAACCCAAACAGCAACAGCCACAACAGCAACAGAAAAACCAGAAGGCAAACCGCCGCCAGCAGCAACAACAGCAGCGCGCGGCAAAACAGCAGCAGCGCCAACAGCCTCAACAGCCGCTCTACGACTTTGAAGGCATTGTGAAAGGCGCAGGCGTGCTGGAAGTGATGCCCGACGGCTACGGATTCCTCCGCTCCTCCGACTACAACTACCTGTCGTCGCCCGACGACATCTACGTGTCGCAGTCGCAAATCAAGCAAAACGGCTTGAAGACAGGCGACGTGGTGGAAGGCAACATCCGTCCGCCGAAAGAAGGTGAAAAATTCTTCCCTCTCTGCAGCGTAGACTCAATCAACGGGCGCACCACAGAATTCGTGCGCGACCGCGTGCCTTTCGAACACCTTGTGCCATTGTTCCCCGACGAGAAGTTTGACCTGACATCGGGACGCACCACCTGCAACATCTCGACACGCATCGTCGACATGTTCTCTCCTATCGGCAAAGGTCAGCGCGGACTTATCGTGGCACCCCCGAAAACCGGTAAGACAATCCTGCTTAAAGACATTGCCAACGCAATCTCGGAAAACCATCCGGAAACATACATGATTATCCTGCTCATCGACGAGCGTCCGGAGGAGGTGACCGACATGGCACGAAGCGTGAATGCGGAAGTAATCGCATCCACATTCGACGAACCGGCCGAACGCCACGTAAAGATTGCCGGACTGGTGCTTGAAAAGGCGAAACGCATGGTTGAGTGCGGACACGACGTCGTAATCCTGCTCGACTCAATCACACGTCTGGCACGCGCCTACAACACCGTGTCGCCGGCATCGGGCAAAATCCTCACCGGTGGTGTCGACGCAAACGCGCTGCAAAAGCCAAAACGCTTCTTCGGCGCCGCACGAAACATTGAAAACGGCGGCTCGCTCACAATCATCGCAACCGCACTCATCGAGACCGGTTCGAAGATGGACGAGGTGATTTTCGAAGAGTTCAAGGGCACTGGCAACATGGAGCTGCAGCTCGACCGCAAGCTGTCGAACAAACGCATCTTCCCTGCCGTCGACATCATCTCGTCGAGCACTCGACGCGACGACCTGCTCCTCAGCCAGGACACCATCAACCGCATGTGGATTCTCCGCCGGTTCCTCTCTGACCGCACTCCTATCGAGGCAATGGAGTTTATCAAGGACCGTATGGAGAAAACCCGCAGCAACGAGGAGCTGCTCCTGACAATGAACGACTAACTCTCGTCGACAACCCCACACAATACCGGCGACAACCGACAATGGTTGCCGCCGGTATTGTTTTTATAGCGATGCTGCATAGAAAACACAAGAATTTACGGCGCGCATTACGCAAAAGAGGATTTTAGGATTGCATTTTTTTCGTAACTTTACGGCAACAAAAACACTGACACAATGGCAATATCACTCTGCGCACTATCAACAATGGCTATGCTCGACCTTGCCGCCGCGGCTTCGCAGGCATGGCTGCCGATGCTTGTCGGCACTTACACCGACACCGACAGCAAAGGCATCTATCAATATCGCTTCAACCAAGAAAGCGGAACGGCAGAACTCACCGCCGTCACTCCGGCGCGCAACCCGTCGTTTGTGATTTTCTCCGACAACGGCGACAACGTCTATGCCGTCGACGAGTCGGGCACCGACGACGACGTCCTTGCAGCATTCCGCTATGAAGGCATCGACAAGCCATTGACCCGCATCAACGCCGTGGCGACGGGCGGCAAAGCGCCGTGCAACATCTTCCAGACAAAAAATCTGATCTACACCGCCAACTATACGGGCGGAAGCATCACGGAGTTCAGACTTGCCGACGACGGAAGCATCAAGAAAGCCAACAAGGTGATGACGTTTTCGCTCACAGGCAAAGCTCCCGACAAAACAAGGCAGCAGTCAGCCCATCTCCACTGCGTCACCGCCGACCCCTACGAATGGCGCGCATTCGCCTGCGACCTCGGCAACGACTGCATCTACTCGCTCAAGCCCAACGCCGCATGCGACGGGCTGGAAGTGGACAGCACCCTATATGTAGCGGAAGGTTCAGGGCCACGCCACCTCACGTTTGACGACGAAGGCCGCTATGCCTACCTCATCACCGAACTGTCGGGCGAAGTGATGGTGTTCAGCCACCACGAAGGCAAGCTGACACAGATTCAAACCGTCACCGCCGACGACCGCCATGCCCACGGCAGCGCCGACATCCATCTGACACCCGACGGACGCTTCCTCTACGCGTCAAACCGTCTGCAAGGCGACGGTATAGCCATCTTCAGCGTGGATAAAGAAAGCGGGACGCTCACACGCGCGGGCTACCAGCCCACAGCGCGGCATCCACGCAATTTTGCCATAACGCCCAACGGACGCTTCCTGCTTTGTGCCTGCCGTGACGCAGACACCATCCAAGTGTTTGCAATCGACCCCGACACCGGCATGCTCTCCGACACCAGCCACGACATCCACGTGCCCCACCCCGTGTGCATAGCCATCGGCTCAAAATAAAGTCACAGCAAATAATTCAACAGACAACAATGCCAACAAACAAGAAATGTTCATGCTGAATGAGCACATCAAAAACATTAAAAATGAAATAACTGAATACAAGAAGGCGATGGATGATGACTTCACATTCAAAGAAGAAAAGGGAGACCAAGCAGGTGGACCAGAAACAAGCAAGGTGGACCGGAAAAGTGGACCAGAAACACGGAATGCCATCTTACGTCCTATATCCGAGAACGCAAGCATCACTCCACGCGAAATGGCTAACAAATTGGGCATCAACAGGAATGCCCTCTGGACAATGAATAAACAAGAATAGGCCGTTGGAACTTCTCAATGTCGTATGGCAACGAGTGATTCCAATGGCCGATTTGGGATAGAAGAAGAGACGGTTAGCGGCTTCTGACGAAATTAAGGAAACGGTTGAGTCCGTCGAGCATCACGCTGCGCGGACAAGCGATGTTCCACCGCATGTAGCCTTCGCCTTCGGCACCATACATTGTGCCGGCATTGAGCCATAGGCGGGCGTCGTCCAGAAGAGCATGCTCAAGCGCGTCCGACGGCATGCCGAGACTGCTGCAGTCCATCCACACCAGATATGTGCCCTCAAGACGCGTTATAGGAAATTCCGGCAGCTCACGTCGGCAGAACTCCGCCATAGCCTCATAGTTGCCATGCAGATAGTCAACCAGCTGGTTGAGCCACTCTTCCCCTTCGTTGTAGGCAGCGATTGTCGCCGCCACGCCAAACGGATTCACGTCGCATACCTCGTTGATGTTTATCGCCTTGTCGATACGGCTTCGCAGGTCGTTGTCGAACGCCACGATATTTGCAATCTGCAGTCCGGCGATGTTGAAAGCCTTGCTCGGCGACACACACGTCACCGACCGGTGCAGGAAAGCGTCCGACAGCGACGCAAAAGGCGTGTATTTGAACCCTTGATACACCAGTTCGCAGTGAATCTCATCAGCGACCACCGTCACGCCGTTGCGCAGGCAGATGTTGCCAAGCCGCGTCAGCTCGTCGGGAGTCCAGACGCGTCCAGCCGGATTGTGGGGATTGCAGAGCAGCATCACTTTGGCGCGCGGGTCGGCGGCACAACGCTCAAAAGCGTCGAAATCCATCTCATAGGTGTCGGCGGTGCGGCGCAGAGGATTGCTCACAATCTCGCAGCCGTTGTTGCGTATCGACGAGAAGAAGCAGTTGTAGACTGGAGTCTGCACAATCACCTTGTCGCCCGGCACGGTCAGAGCCTTTATCACCGCCGATACCGCCGGCACCACTCCAGATGTGTAGATTATCCATTCGCGGTCGATGTCCCATCCATGCCTACGGCTGAACCACGATGTCACGGCATCGTAGTAGGCGTCGGGCACACGGGTGTAGCCAAAGATTCCGTGCGCCACGCGTTTCTGCAGCGCGTCGATGATGGCAGGCGCCGTGCGGAAGTCCATGTCAGCCACCCACATAGGCAGCACGCCCTCGGGAGCGCTGTCCCACTTGTAAGAGTTTGTGGCGCGCCGGTCGATAGTCTTGTCGAAGTCGTATTTCATACAGGCAATTATTTTTTGTTTCGTTCAATCAGCAGGCAGTCGGCCGGCATCTTGATGTTGCCATCGAGCACCACATCGCCGAGGCAGTCAGCCTCGATGCGTCCGCTGCGCGGATTTTTCACGCCTCCTATGCTTCCTTTTATTGTTGCGTTCACGGAACTGTACTCGAAAGCGCGGTCGCAAGCCGGATCAAACGTGCAATTCTCAAGCACCAGATTCTCGGCATAGCAGAGCGGCTGTTCGCCAGAGATGTGGCAGTTGACAAGGCGCAGGTTGCGCGAATGCCATCCCAGATACTCGCCATTGAGTTCCGAATCGTAGATGGTCACATTATCCACCTCCCAAAAGGCATCTTTGGTTGTGATTCTCGCGTTGCGCACCACTACGTTGCTCACATATTGGAACACGTATTTAGAGTCAGACACCAAGCCGTCGATTTCGATGTCGCTGCTGAACATGAAAGGATACGTTCCTCCTTGCAGCCGCAAGTTCTTAGCACGTATGCCCTTGCATCGCCAGAACGTCTCGTCGGCATCGGTCATCACCACGTTCTCAATGTCGATGTCGTGCATCTCGCGAAACATTTTCGGCGCGTCGATGTGCGTGTCGGTCATCCGCAGATGGTCACTATACCACAGTGCAGAGCGTCCGCCCACATCGAAATGGCAACGGTCAATCACGAACCCGTGCACATGCCAGAACGGATAGTTGCCCTCAAAACGGCAATTTGTCGCCTTGATGTTGCTGCACTCCTTTATCGCCGACTCGCCTTCGCGTATCACCACATTGTCGAGGTGTAGGTTGTGCGACTCAAACAGCGGTCGCTCGCCGCCGAATTCCTTATCTTTTATCAGTTCCATAACTGTGTTTTTTAATGTTCTATGCTGTCTGCAAATTTACGTGTTTTTCCGCAAAACCAACCTATTTGAATTACCGAACTTTCAACCTTTTTTACCCCTTTATACGGCCTTCATCCAGCGTCGGCGCCACAAATGCACCAGAAAGATGGCGCCACGGAGCGTCAGCTCAACACACATGGCAATCCATACACCGCGCAGTCCCATTGTTGGAGCAAGCCATGCAGCCATCGTAAGGCGCACAGCCCAGATGCTCAGGAAGTTCATCAGACAAGGCTTCAGCGTGTCGGCGGCACCGACACAAACGCCATACGCCACAATCGACGCGGCAAACATCGGCTCGGCAAACGCCTCTATACGCAACGCCATTACACCAAGCCGGCGTATCTCGTCAACAGGCGTCATCAGCCCGATAATCTCGGGAGCAGCGACATACATAAGCACACCCATCACCGCCATCACCGCCATGCCCATTCCGACAGTGATTTTAGCGAAGCTCCACGTCAGGTCGCGACGGCGCGCACCGACACTCTGCCCCACAAGCGTGGTGGCAGCCTCTGCAATGCCATAGCCTGGCATATAGCAAAGGCTCTCGGCTGTGATGGCAAACGAGTTGGCTGCGATGGAGCACACTCCCAGCGGCGCGACAATGGTGGTTATCGCAATCTGCGCGCTGCATATCACCCCATGCTCCAAACCCATCGGGAAACCGATTTTAACCGCCTTTCTGAGCGTGTCGGCTATCGACTGTCTCCATCCGCGCAGCCCTGCAAGCCGCAGATGTGACGTGCCGTGGCGCAGATACCACAACAACCAAGCCACGACCACCGTTTCGGCAAGCACCGTGCCAAGAGCCGCACCCTCAACACCAAGTCCAGCACCTGGGAGAAACACATCAAATCCAGCCACAGCGACCGTACGCGAAGGAAAAATCAGCAGAAAGTTGAACACCACATCAAGGGCGCACATAGCCACTCCCGCCATGCTCGGCACGTGCATATTGCCGCTGCACCGCAGCATGCCGCCGGCAAGAAACTGCATCTGAAGCGCTGGAAGAAACAAGGATATTATCAGGAAATAAGTCGACGCATCGCGATGTATCGACTCGGCGCCGCCAAGCCAAACAGGCAAACTACTGCTGATGCCGGCACCGATGGATGCCAGCAGAAGGCTGAACGCCAACACCGCCACCACCGACTGCCGCAACACGCGCTGCGCGCCTTCCCAGTCGCCGGCACCGATGCGGTGGGCAACCTGCACCGAAAAACCCGAAGCCGCGGCACTCAGCAGTCCGCCGAAGAGCCATGTGGTTGTCGACACCAAGCCTATCGCCGCCGAGGCCTCAGCGCCGAGGCTTCCAACCATCGATGCGTCGATATACTGCATCACTATCGACGACAACTGCGCCACAACCGCCGGCACACTCAGCACCACCGCCAAGCGCACCTTCTGTCCAGCCGACATAGTCCGACCTTCGCGGATCATCGCCAGCAACCTGTCTGCCTCTGCCTTTATTCTCATAATTCAAAGTGCAAAATTAATCTTTCATATCCATTCTTTCAACTTTATGCACTATCTTTGTATAAGCATAGAAGACAGAAAAAGATTTATCAATATGGCTGGAATAGGAAAGACCAACGTGGCGCGTCTGCTTGACCGCGCCAAAATAAAATACGAGCTTGTGCCTTACGAGGTCGACGAAACCGACCTTGGCGCACAGCATATCGCCGACCAACTCGGCGAAGACATTCAGCAAGTGTTCAAGACACTTGTGCTGACAGGCGACAAGGTCAAACATTTTGTTTGCGTGGTGCCGGGATGCTGCGAGGTAGACCTCAAGAAAGCAGCGAAGGTGTCTGGCAACAAGAAGGCGGAGATGCTCCACATGAAGGATCTGCTGCCAACCACCGGCTATATCCGCGGAGGATGCTCGCCAATCGGTATGAAAAAACCGTTTCCCACGTTTTTCCACCGTTCGTGTCTTGATTTCAACTTCATCTATGTGAGCGCCGGTGTGCGCGGACTGCAACTGAAAATCGACCCCAAGGATTTGATTGAATATGTCGGGGCTTCGACAGCCGACATTATTGTCACACCTAAAGACGAGGAACTCAACGATGAACACATTTGGTAAGATTTTCCGGCTAACGTCGTTCGGCGAGTCGCACGGGACTGCCGTGGGCGGCGTTGTCGACGGTATGCCCGCAGGCATTGCAATCAACCTCGACCGTGTGCAGCACGAACTCGACCGCCGCCGTCCTGGGCAGTCGGCAATCGTCACGCCACGGAAAGAGTCAGACCGCGTAGAAGTGCTGTCGGGACTGTTTGAGGGCGTGACAACGGGCACCCCCATAGGGTTCGAGGTGAGAAACGCCGACCACCACTCAGCCGACTACGGCAACATCCGACAGACGTTCCGTCCGTCGCACGCCGACTACACATACACCGAAAAATACGGGCTGCGCGACCATCGCGGCGGCGGACGCTCGAGCGCGCGCGAAACTATTGCCCGTGTCGTTGCCGGAGCATTCGCACGCCAGGCATTGGATCAACTCGGCATCTCCATCTACGCCTACACTTCGCAGGTGGGCGACATCAGCCTCGACCCCGACTACCGCAAATACGACCCAGCGCTGGTGGAAACCAACGCCGTGCACTGCCCCGACCCCGAAACGGCGGCAAGGATGTACGACCTCATCGACAAGGTGAGACGCGAAGGCGACACCATAGGCGGCACGGTGACCTGTGTGGTCAAAGGAGTGCCGACAGGACTCGGCGAACCCGTATTTGACAAGCTGCATGCCCGACTGGCATACGCCATGATGGGCATAAACGCCGCCAAAGGCTTTGAGTATGGAATGGGATTCGACGGTGTTGGCAACCGAGGAAGCATGATGAACGACGCGTTCACTTCCGACAATGGAAAAATCCACACATCGACCAATCATTCAGGCGGCATACAAGGCGGAATTTCAAACGGCGAGGACATATATTTCCGCGTGGCGTTCAAGCCCGTGGCAACACTGCTGCGCGACGTCGACACAGTCGACGCCTCGGGCAACCCCACCGTGCTGAAAGCCAAAGGACGCCACGACCCGTGCGTGCTGCCGCGCGCTGTGCCTATCGTGGAGGCCATGGCTGCAATGACTGTGCTCGACATGTATCTGCTCAACAAAACCACCCGTCTGTAATGCACAAGCCATACCGCGACTTCGCCGACTTCCTCCACGAGCGTTTCCCCGACTTCAAGGTGCAGAAGATTGCCATCAACGCCGGCTTCACCTGTCCAAACCGCGACGGCTCAAAAGGCACCGGCGGATGCACATACTGCAACAACCAGACGTTCAACCCCGAATACTGCCGCCCGTCGCTGTCGGTGGGCGAACAGATTGAGAAAGGGCGCACATTCTTCGGAAAGAAATATCCCGATATGAAGTATCTGGCTTATTTTCAAGCCTATACCAACACCTACGGCGAACTTAGCCATCTTGTAGACCTCTACGAGGAGGCAGTGGCTTGCCCCGACGTGGTGGGACTGATCATAGGCACCCGCCCAGACTGCATGCCCGACACTCTGCTGCAATATCTCGCATCGCTTTCGCAACGCACATTCGTGATGGTGGAATACGGAGCCGAGACCGCCAGCAACCACACTCTCGACGTCATCAACCGCGGACACTCGTGGGAGGACACCGTCGACGCCGTAAACCGCACACACGCAGCCGGAATAGCCTGCGGACTGCACCTCATCCTCGGACTGCCGGGAGAGTCGGAAGCCGACATGCTCCACACCGTAGACCAAGTGTCGGCTCTGCCAATCGACACCGTCAAGCTCCACCAGCTGCAGATTATCCGCGGCACGCGCCTTGCCCGTCAAGTGGCGTCAGGCGAAGTCAGCGTGGCACGATGGTCGGCAGACGAGTATATATCACTGTGTGTCAAGATAGTGAAGCGCATGCGCAGCGACATCGCCATTGAGCGATTCGTGTCGCAGTCGCCCGAAAACCTGCTCATCTCGCCGCGCTGGGGGCTGAAAAACTACCAGTTCACCAACCTGCTCCACAACGCTCTGAGAAGCAACGACAAAAAATGCTGACAATTTTATCGGTTATTTGGAATTATTCTGAATAATAATTTTTACCTTTGCACCCGTAAAAACAGCAGATAAAGACATTATGAGGCTATCAGACATAAAGACTGGCGAAAGTTGCGTGATTGTCAAAATTTTGGGTCACGGATCGTTTCGCAAGCGTATGATGGAGATGGGATTTGTCAGAGGCAAGAAAATCCTCGTTGAGCAGAACGCTCCGCTGCGCGACCCTATAAAATACCGAATCCTCGACTACGAAATATCGTTGCGACGCGCCGAGGCAAACCTGATTGAGGTGGTGCGCGAGCAACAAGCCGCCGACGTGCCCAATGAAGACATCGCAATCATCAAGGAAGACGACTGCGGATTTATAAACAAATTCGACACCGAACGCCACACCATCAACGTGGCACTCATCGGAAACCCGAACTGCGGAAAGACTTCGCTGTTCAACATCGCCTCAGGAGCAAAGGAGCACGTAGGAAACTACAGCGGTGTCACCGTCGACGCAAAAAGCGGGCGAATGGAGTACAACGGCTACTCGTTCAACATCGTCGACCTGCCCGGCACCTACTCTCTGTCGGCATATTCCCCCGAAGAACTCTATGTGCGGCGCTATCTCCACGATGAGGTGCCCGACGTGATTATCAATGTGGTCGACTCATCCAACCTTGAGCGCAACCTGTATCTGACCACCGAGCTCATCGACATGGACCGCAGCATGGTGATTGCCCTCAACATGTACGACGAGCTGGAACGAAGCAAGGTGACGTTCGACTACGAATCGCTGGAGAGGATGATCGGAGTGCCTATGGTGCCGACCGTGTCAAAAAGCGGAAAAGGCGTAAACGAACTGTTTGACACGATTATAAGCGTCTACGAAGGACGCAACGACGTGGTACGCCACGTGCATATCGGATTCAAGAAAGACATCGAGGACGCCATAAAGCAGATTCAGACGAGGCTCAAGAGCGAGGCAGACCTCGATATGCGGTTCTCCGCTCGCTACCTGTCGATAAAACTGCTTGAGGGCGACAAGGAAGTGGTGACTATGCTGTCGTCACTGCCCCACTACGCTGAAATCAAGGCGCTACGCGACTCACTGGTGGCAGAAATCGAGGAATCGCACGAAGAAGATATGGCAACAGTGATAGCCAACTCAAAATACGGATTCGTGTCGGGCGCGCTCCGCGAAACGCTCCACACCGAGGACAAGGAAGAGGCCAAAACCACGGCAATGATTGACGCCGTTGTGACAAGCAGGCTGTTCGGATTTCCGATTTTCATATTCATAATGTGGCTGATGTTCTGGGCCACTTTCACCATCGGACAATACCCTATGGACTGGATAGACGCCGGCGTGGGGTTGATTGGCGACCTCATCAGCACATACATGCCCGACGGTCCGGTAAAGGATATGCTCATCGACGGCGTAATCGGCGGTGTGGGCGGTGTGATAGTGTTCCTGCCCAACATCCTCATCCTCTACGCCTTCATCTCGTTTATGGAAGACTCCGGATATATGGCGCGAGCCGCCTTCATTATGGACAAAATAATGCATAAGATAGGACTCCACGGAAAATCGTTCATCCCACTGGTGATGGGATTCGGATGCAACGTGCCGGCAATCATTGCCACACGCACCATCGAGAGCCACTCGAGCCGTCTGATTACGATACTCATCGACCCGTTCATGTCGTGCGGCGCGCGTCTGCCCATCTATCTGCTGCTAATCGGCGTGTTCTTCCCCAATCACGCCAGCCTGGCACTGCTCAGCCTGTATGCGCTCGGCATAATCGTGGCGGTGGTCACAGCAAGGCTGCTGCGCAAGTTCCACTACAAGAAGGATGAGACACCGTTTGTGATGGAACTGCCGCCCTACCGCATCCCGACAATGAAAGCCACGATACGCCACATGTGGGCTAAAGGACAACAGTATCTGAAAAAGATGGGAGGCATCATCCTCGTGGCAAGCCTCATCATCTGGATGCTCAGTTATTTCCCACGTCCAACTGAAGCTCAGGAAGCCTCAGCACGCACTGAAATGATTCAGGATGGCAACACCAACGTTACTCCTGAAAACGTCACAAAAGTAGCAACCACCGAGAATTCGTGTCTCGCACACCTCGGCAAACTGGTGCAGCCAGTGTTTGAACCGCTCGGCTTCAACTGGAAAATGACCGTGTCGCTGATTTCGGGAACGGTGGCAAAAGAAACCGTTGTCTCTACACTCGGCGTGCTCTACAGCGGCGACTCCGAAAACGAGGCGGCTCTCGCAGAACGCATACAGAAGCCGAACCCGAAAACCGGAGTGCCCGACTTCACCCCTCTTGTCGCGGCTTGCTTCATGATTTTTGTGCTCATCTACGTGCCGTGCATCGCCACAATCACAGCCATTGTGCGCGAAACGGGAAGCTGGCGCTACGGAGCGTTCACTCTGGTCTACAACACATTTGTGGCATGGCTGATAGCCTTTGCCGTCTACCAGATAGGAACATTATTTATGTAGCATGGCACAGCAACGCAACAACGCCATCTCCATAGCCAAAGGCTTTGCCATCATCTTCGTGGTGATGGCCCACGCCGATATGCCCGGCATGCTCAACCGCGCCATCTACCTGTTTCACATGCCTCTGTTTTTCATCACCGCGGGCTATTTCTTCAAGCACGAGACGGTGGAAAACCCATGGCCGTTTATCGTGAAGCGCTTCAAGGGTCTTTACGTGCCTTTCGTGAAATGGAGCATCTTCTTTCTGCTCATCCACAACCTGCTGTTCAAGATAGGCATTCTCAACGAGGTCTACGGCAACTGGACTGGCGGCACCACACATCCCTACTCCATCCACCAATTCTGGCAGCGGCTCACCAACATAGTGTTCTCCATGGGAGGCTACGATGAGTTTCTCGCCGGAGCGTTCTGGTTTTTCCGCGGACTGCTCGTGGCAAGCATCGCCTTCGTGGTGCTCTACTATATGCTCAACAACGTGAAGCGGCTGCGCGGACGCACAGAGGCGATTCCATTGGTGATTTTCTTCATAGCTTTTGGCTTCGCATTGTTCAAAGCTGGCGAAGGAGTAAAGATCGTTACACTCGTGCAGGGTGGCTACCGCGACACGATGGGCGTGTTGTTTTTCAGCATCGGCGTGCTGTACCGCAAATATGAGCAACGCATCGGACACAGCCTGTGGCTCGCCGCTGCCGGAGCGGCTGTCGTGCTTGCCGGATCATGGCTGGAATGCCGTGGCATGAGCCTGTCGGTGCGCATCCGCGACGTGCTGTCGCTGCCAGTGACGGGAGTCGCCGGATGGCTGATGACCTACAACATTTCTTACCACCTGTCGCACATCAAGGGACGCATAATCCAGTTTTTGGAGTACTGCGGCGAGCACACCCTCTACATCTTCATCTGGCACGTGTCGGCATACAAGGTGGTCAGCCTGCTGAAAATATGGTGGTACGGACTAGACCCACGGCAAATCGGGTGCCACATGGTGATTCACGACTATGCGCAGACCGACTGCTTCTGGATTCTGTACACCATTGCCGGCGTAGGCATTCCGCTGTCGGGATACTGGCTTTACAGCCGCATCCGGCAGCAACGCCGTTTTTTTTAATTTTTTTGTGAAAAAAGTTGGGAATTTATTTGGTTTTTTGATTACCCCCCCCCTATATTTGCAAAAAAATATCAGAGAAACGACAATGAATGCTACAATTCATAACTTCAACAATGCCGAGAAGCGCACAATTTCGGCTGAAGGACACATAGTGCCTGTCCTTTCTCTCATTACGACATTCCATTCCCAAACAATAATTATAAAAATCACAAGCACCTCGCAACGCGACGCATTGTCGGCGTTCCGCTAAGCGCGGGTGCTTGTGCCAATATTGGGGCACAGCCCCGAAACATCCGACAAACTTGACCAAACAAAACTAAATTATAGACATAACCAAACAAAAACCAACCAAAACAATGAAAAGGTATCTACTTTCCACTTTCACGATTGCAGCCGCGGCGCTGCTCGTTACATCATGTAACGATGAGATGGACAACGGCCTGAAGGCAGGCGACGAGGGAACCGTGACATTCACAGCGCAACTGCCTTCGGAGATGGGAACCCGTGCGTTTGCCGACGGACTGACGGCGAAACATCTGCAATATGCAGTGTATGAGGCGGGGCAATCAACTCCTCTGAATGTGTTCGGCGACGAGACAACTGTTGTGGGAGAAGCCGAAATGAACAATCTCAAGCAGACAGTCTCGTTGAAACTGACCACAGGCAAGACCTACGACGTGATTTTCTGGGCTGACGCCACAACCGATTCTCCATACACTTTCAATCCGGCATCACAGGAAGTGAGTGTGGACTACAGCAAGGTGAACAACAACAGCGACAATTGCGACGCTTTCTTCAAGAAAGAAACAATCACCGTAAGCGGGAACCAAAGTGTTGACGTCAAACTTACACGTCCGTTCGCGCAGGTGAACATAGGAACCGACGACTTTGACGCAGCCAAGGCCTCCGGACTGGAAGTGACCCAGACCGAAGTTGTGGCAAAAGCATTCGCCACGCTTAACCTTGCCACCGGCGAAGTTTCCGACGAGGCTGACCGCACATTCACTATGAAAGCCATTCCGACAGCATCCGACGGAGAGTTTCCCGTTGCCGGCGGCTACAAATACCTGTCGATGGACTACCTGCTCGTAGGTGCTGACAAGGCGACTGTCGACGTGGCTTTCAACTATGGAGGTCCGCAGAGCCGCACGTTCACAAACGTGCCAGTGCAGCGCAACTACCGCACAAACATCTACGGCTCGCTGCTCACAAACACCACTGACTTCAATGTGGTCATCGAACCGGCATTTGCAACCACCAACTACAATCTCGGCGCTCTCTACACAGCTTCGCAAATCGGTGGAGCGGTGACGCTGAGCGACAACGTTGACTTTGTCCGCACAATCGCTGTGCAGCCAGGCAAAACAATGTCAGTGAACCTCAACGGGAAAACGGTGAAAAACACCACCGACTTGTGGGAAAACCCAAGCGTACCAAACAGCTGGTCTCTGTTCTCTGTAAGAGGCACCGACAGCAAACTGACTCTTTCAGGCGACGGTGATGTCATCGCCAAAGCCAACGACTGCTACGCTATCGATGTTCAGGGCGGAGGACATCTTGTCATCGAGGGCGGACACTACAACGGCAACATCCACGCAGTCTATGTAACCGAAGGTGTTGCGGAAATAAAAGGCGGAACATTCGAGGTGCAGCAGAAATATCCTGACGCAGAGAAAGCCGATGAGTTCGTGCTCAACTGCCTTGACGAGAACCGCAAAAACGGAACAGCGAAAATCATCGTTACCGGCGGCACGTTCATTGGATTCAACCCTGGCGACTGCAAGGCTGAGGGCAACGGCACCAACTTCGTAGCCCCTGGCTATGCTTCAATCCCCAACGGCACAGCTGCCGACGGCCGCACCATCTGGAAAGTTGTGCCGACTGTGGAGGCTACAACAGAAGCGGAACTTGAGGGTTCTTTCAAAAGAGGCTCTGTAACTGCCATTAGTTCAAACATAAGCACAGCTACTATCACAACTTGCCATTCAAAGTCGAATTTAGTATTCAAAAACGGTAGCGTTTTAAAGTTAGAGCCAACAGAAACAGGCAGCCTATACACATTGAGTGTCCGCCAAAATAGCAATTTGACGATTTCAGGCAATGGCTCTATCATTGCCCCTGTCCTTATTAATCCAAACCCAACAACATCTCAGGCTGCAGCTATCGAAGTCGGGGTTCAAGCATATTCTGGAACCGTAAACATATACGACAATGTCACGCTCGAGGGCAACTCAGGAGCAGCTGGCAGCTATGCTTTAAGACTTGTTAATGGCACGGCGAATATTTACGGCGGTCATTTCAAAACAGCAGGAGGATTAAACGGGGACTCTGAATGTATCTATTTACAAAGCATAAAACCTTGGAGGGGGACCTATAGACAATGCAACCTCAACATCTATGGTGGCATTTTCGAGACAACAGGAGATGCTAAATATCTAATCAACTGCAAGGACGAGCCATACAAAGATGGCAAATGCGCCATCAAAATCATGGGCGGCATATTCGTAGGCTTCAATCCTGCCGACAACACTGCCGAAGGCGCACACACCAACTTCGTTGCCTCTGGCTACAAATCGGTAGAGACCACCTACAATGGCAAGCAGGCTTGGAAGGTTGTTAAAGAATAACTAACAGCAAGCATCTACAGCTTCACAATATGGTCGGCGTCGTGTCTGCACAGGCACGGCGCCGATTTCGTTTCATGACACCGTCGTGCCTCGCGGCGCTCGTCGGCGCGGCTCTTGCTCGTTGTGACGAGAAACACGCCCACAAAAATCATCGCCACGGCAAGCCCCTTCATCACATTGAACGAGTCGAGCCCGAGACAAACCGTCACGACACACGCCACTACAGGCTGCACGTAGTTGTACATTCCAGCCACCGTGGGACGCAGATTCTTCTGCCCGACAATGATAAACATATAGCTCACAAACGTGGCAAACACCACGATAAACGCCACGGCAAGCACATCGTCCCATCCAAGCGCAAGCCAGTCGGTTGCCACAAGGCTCGAATATGAGAACGGAAGCGTGCAGAGAAAAGCATAGGTAAACATCCACTTCATCACCGTCACAAGCGAATAGCGGCATATAAAATTCTTGAACAGGACAAGATAGGTGGCATAACTCAGTTGGGCGAAAAGCACAAGCAGGTCGCCAAGTATGGGATGCGCACCGGCTGCCGTGGCAGTGGCTCCACTGCCCAGAATGAGCATCAACGCGCCCCCAGCCCCGAAAGCTATGCCTGCCACCTTTTTCCCCGTGACCGGCTCACGAAGGAATACGGCGGCAAGAAGCATTGCCCACAAAGGCATACTCGTGGTGATTATCGACGCGTCGGCAGGCGACGACAGTTTGACCCCAAAGATGAAACTGCCCTGATTGAACACTATGGCAAGAAGCGACGCGGCAAACAGACGCAACATGTCGCGCGGCGGCACGTGCTCCGGTTTTTGAAACAGCGACACTGCCCAGAACAGCACCATCGCGCCGAAAATGCGCAAATCGGTGAGCACAAACGGCGTGACCACACCGCCAGCCATAACAACCTTGGCAAGGGGCGACATCAAGCCCCAACTCGTATTCGCCAGCAGCATCGCGCCGTGGCCTTTCCAACTGAATTTTTCCATAATCGGGCACAAAATTAGACATAAATATATTATTTATACCTACCTTTGCACCAAAATTCAAAAGATGACAGACAAGAGTTATTCTCTCACCATAACAAAAGAACAACTGGCAGAATTGCCCCGAGTGGAGTTTCCCGGTGTAATCAAGGTGGTAAACACCGCCGCCGAGGCACGCAAAGCGGTGTCGATACTGAAAAAATATCCTATCCTCGGCTTCGACACCGAATCAAAGCCCACATTCAGAAAAGGAGTGCCTATCCACGTCTCGCTGATTCAGATTTCAGCCGACGATGTGTGCTTCCTGTTCCGCGTGCGCAAGATTGACGACCTCGAGCCTCTGCACGAAATCATGGACAACCCCGACATTCCAAAAATCGGACTGTCGCTCCACGACGACTTCTCGATGCTCGCCCACAACTACGACTTCCACCCCCAGGGATTCATCGACCTGCAGAAACTTGTGCCCGACTACAATTTCGGCTGCTCAAGCCTGCAGAAAATCTACGCAATCCTGTTTGACATGAAAATCTCAAAGTCGCAACAGCTGTCGAACTGGGACGCCGAGACGCTCACCGAGGCCCAGACATCCTACGCCGCCATCGACGCATGGGCGTGCATACGCATCTACCGACGGCTGCTCAGCGATGCGTTTGTGCCGGAAGAGTCAAAATATAAAGTCATAAAATCAACCGACAATGAAAACTAAAAAATCCACATGGCTGCCGCTGCTGCTGCTTGTTTATCTGATGGTGATGGCCTACGTAGGCCGCGGACAGGTGGCTGCAGGCAAGTATCTGCAATATTTCGGAGTGATGGGCGTGTCGCTGCTCGTAATCGTGCTGCTGCATTTCACGCTCAAGCGCAAGGAACGCCTCAAAAAGCTGCGCGGGAACGATGAAGAATTGCCGCAACGGAGCCGAAAAGAAGGCAACGAAGAAAAATGACCCGTTTATTTTTGGTCATTACCTTTTATATCATTAAATTTGTTCACTTTAGAAAAATCTTATAAAACCTAAAAATATTATGGACAACGAACTCCTAAAACAAGTTACGGAAAAAGCCGAGAAATGGCTTTCTCCTGAATACGACGAAGAAACACGCGCTGCCGTAAAGGCTATGCTCGACAGCGAAGACAAGACAGAACTCATCGAGTCGTTCTATAAAGACCTCGAATTCGGCACTGGTGGCTTGCGCGGAATCATGGGCGCCGGCTCAAACCGTATGAACATATACACCGTTGGCGCCGCCACTCAAGGTTTGTCAAACTATCTGAAAGTGGCGTTCAAGGACCTCCCGGAAATCAAGGTTGTGGTGGGTCACGACGTGCGCAACAACAGCCGCAAATTCGCCGAAATCGTTGCCGACATCTTCTCGGCCAACGGCATCAAGGTGTATCTCTTCGACTCTTGCCGCCCTACTCCGGAAATGTCGTTTGCAATCCGCCATTTCGGATGTCAGAGCGGTGTGATCATCACTGCATCTCACAACCCGAAAGAATACAACGGCTACAAAGCCTATTGGGACGACGGCGCGCAGATGATCGCCCCTCACGACATCAACACAATCAAATATGTCAACGAGGTGACCGACGTTGCCGACATCAAATTCAAAGGCGACCCGTCGAAGATTGAAATCATCGGAGAGGAAGTTGACAAGATTTTCCTTGAAAAAGTAAAAAGCCTGTCGCTCAGCCCAGAGGCAATCAAGAGACATCACGACATGAAGATTGTCTACACGCCAATCCACGGAACCGGCTTGAAACTGATTCCCCGCTCTCTCGCAAACTACGGCTTCACAAACATCATCGGCGTGCCTGAGCAGGAAGTGCTCAGCGGCGACTTCCCTACCGTTGCTTCGCCAAACCCAGAAGAGCCGTCGGCAATGGCAATGGCTATCGAGAAGGCTAAAGAAACAGGCGCAGAGGTAGTGATGGCTTCCGACCCCGACGCTGACCGCATCGGCCTCGTAATCCGCGACAACAACGGCGAGTATGTGCTCATCAACGGAAACCAGATTGTGATGATTTTCCTCAACTATCTGATGACCCGCAACACGGAGCTCGGCACACTCACCGGCAATGAATACATCGTGAAGACAATCGTGACAACCGAGACAATCCGCACAATCGCCGAAGCTCAGCACATAAAGATGCATGACTGCTTCACCGGCTTCAAATGGATTGCCAACGTGATGCGCGAAAACGAAGGCAAAGCCCGCTATCTGGGTGGCGGCGAGGAAAGCTACGGCTTCCTGGCCGAGGATTTCGTCCGCGACAAAGACTCAGTGTCGGCAATCTCGCTCATGGCTGAAATCGCAGCTTGGGCAAAAGACAAGGGCTTGAACATGACCGACATGCTAATCGACATCTATATGAAGTACGGCTTCTCGCGCGAGAAAGGCATCTCTTTGGTGCGCAAAGGCAAATCGGGCGCAGAGGAAATCATCGCCTTGATGAAACAATTCCGCGAGAACCCACCGAAGGAAATCGCCGGATCGCCAGTGGTGACCGTAAAAGACTTCCAGTCGCTCGTAGAGACAAACGTGGCGACAGGCGAGACAAAGAAACTCGACATGCCGGCTACGTCAAACGTGCTCCAATACTACACAGCCGACCGCACGAAAGTGTCTGTCCGCCCGTCGGGAACAGAGCCTAAGATCAAATTCTACATCGAGGTTCACGACACTCTCGCTTCCGCCGATGAATATAAAGCAACAGAGGCACGCGCAGACGAGAAAATCAACCGCATCGCGAAAGAATTCGGCATCACTAAGTAAAAATAGTCTGACATTTATCATAAATAATGGGTTGCGCATGTGTGCAACCCATTATTTTTTTGCCTGTTATATAATAATTCGCCACACTGATGCGTTACTGATATGTATGAACTTTAAACAATATTGCCTATGCAGAAAAACTCTACTCATTTGATTACAAAAGAATGCAACGGAACACAACAATCTTCCGTTAAACCAAGAAAATCAACAATCGAGTTTTTGAAGCAGTTTGCAAGAGCCTACACCTATCAGCAGCAAATGCCATACCAGTTAGGCGGATTCATTGCCAATTAAAACTGCCAATTCAGAAACCTGGCACAACGCTTCCTCCACATGGAGGAAGCGTTTTCCATTAAAAATCACACTTTTCCGTCCAACCGCTGCATTTTAAAGTTAAAAACAGTTTACAATCGTGCATTTTAATTAAAAAATAAAAAATTAATAAATTTAAGAGTCGGATTTAAGATATGTTTCATATATTTGCAATATCAAAAAAAGTGTAAAAACGATGAAGAAAAGTACGATTTGGATATTGACCATCATAATGGCGCTGACATTTGTCGGCCTGTTGTATATGCAGTTCGTATATATGGAGGAGATGGTGAAGATGCGCGAACAGCACTTCTCGGAAGGCGTGAAGCGCAGCCTCTACTCTTTGTCGACAGCTTTGGAGAAAAACGAGACAAAAAACTATCTCGAGGAAGAGCTGCTGATGTTGGAGCCAGGGATATTTGACTCAAACTCATTCCTGAAGACAGACAACTTCATGAACACATCCCTCTCGCAAGAGTCCGACCTTCCGGCAACAAACCGGCGCACTCCCGTAGAGCAAGACAAGCTGCGCAAATTTCAGGAAAACCTGCGCAAGCAATTCCTTTATCAGAAAGGTCTGCTCAACGAAGTGATACTCACCATACTCAACCAGTCGAGCAACCGCCCCATCACAGAGCGCGCCGACTCAGCTATGGTCAACAACTACCTTCGCACCGAGCTCGGCAACAACGGCATTCCTCTCGCATGGGAATATGCCATAGCCGACCGCAAAGGCCACATTGTCTACAAGACTAACGGCTACGACGAAACGGTAGACAAAGAAGACGTATTCATACAGACGCTGTTTCCCAACGACACCGAGTCGCGGCGCAACTATCTATACGTCTACTTCCCCGAGCGCGACAAATACATATTCTCATCCGTACGGTTCATGATTCCGTCGTTCGGATTCACATTCGTGCTGCTTGTAGTGTTCCTGTGCACCATCGTAATCGCATTCCGCCAAAAGAAACTGTCGGAAATGAAAAACGACTTCATCAACAACATGACCCACGAATTCAAGACTCCGATATCAACCATCTCGCTCGCAGCGCAGATGCTCAACGACGACACCATGCGCAAAAGTCCGACGATGATGCAGCACATATCAACCGTAATCAACGACGAGACAAAGCGGCTGCGCTTCCAAGTAGAGAAGGTGCTTCAGATGTCGATGTTCGACCGTCAGAAAGCCACCCTCAAACTGCAGGAAGTGAACGCCAACCAATTGATACAAAACATCGTAAACACCTTCAAGCTCAAAGTTGAGAAATACGGCGGACGCATCGACGCCCGACTCGACGCCGAAATTGCCGACGTGAAAGTCGACGAGATGCACTTCACCAACGTGATTTTCAACCTGCTCGACAACGCTGTCAAATACCGACGCGACGACTGTCCGCTGCAGCTCACCGTGGCGACACGCAGCCTTCCGGGCGACAAAATCGAAATCTCGATAGCCGACAACGGCATCGGAATAAAACGCGACGATTTGAAAAAGGTGTTCGAAAAGTTCTACCGCGTGTCGACCGGTAACCGCCACGACGTGAAAGGATTCGGCCTCGGACTGGCATACGTGCACAAGATGGTGACCGAGCTGAAAGGCGAAATCCGCGTGGAGAGCGAATTCAACAAGGGATCGAAATTTATAATTACATTACCATTAATAAATGAATAATCATGGAAGAAAGATTGCGTATTTTGTTATGTGAAGATGACGAAAACCTCGGCATGCTGCTGAGAGAGTATCTTCAAGCGAAAGGCTACAACGCCGATTTGTTTCCCGACGGTGAAGCCGGCTACAAGGCTTTCTTGAAGGGTAAGTATGACTTGTGCGTGTTCGACGTGATGATGCCAAAGAAAGACGGCTTCACGCTCGCACAGGAAGTAAGAACCGTAAACAGCGAAGTGCCTATCATTTTCCTTACGGCAAAATCACTGAAGGAGGACATCCTCGAAGGCTTCAAAATCGGTGCCGACGACTATATCACAAAGCCGTTCAGCATGGAAGAGCTCGTGTTTAGAATCGAGGCTATCCTGCGCCGCGTGAAAGGCAAGAAAGGCAAGGAAATCACGATGTACAAAATCGGCAAGTTCACTTTCGACACTCAGAAACAAGTGTTGATGATCGAGGATAAAATCACAAAACTCACAACCAAGGAGTCGGAACTGCTGAGCCTGCTCTGCGCTCATGTAAACGAAATCCTCGAACGCAACTTCGCCCTGAAGACAATCTGGATTGACGACAACTACTTCAACGCCCGCAGCATGGACGTATACATCACCAAACTGCGCAAGCACCTGAAGGACGATCCTTCAATCGAAATCATCAACATCCACGGAAAGGGCTACAAACTCATTGCTCCAGACGTGGAAGCAAAGGCGAAATAAGACAACGCCAACTTAAACCCCAACACAGGGCGGAGAGCTGCAAAAGCAGCTGACTCCGCCCTGTTTGCGTATGCGCCGACGGAGAAACTTCCACATCGCGGCAAAGCGGCATATAAGCCGGGAAATGGCGCGGCATGTGTGACGGCAGCACACACCTGTTTGGCGAGGAATCGCGCAGGGCGCATCCAGACTATCGGAGCGCATGCCTGCCAACGTAGCCAATGCACGAGCACAGCAAAGCGCGCCGGGACTCGACATGCCCCAGCAGCCTGCGTACCGAAGGTACGCCACTACGGATGAGTCGGCGCACATGCCTATGCCGAGCATATAAAAGATGAGAGACCCACCAAATAGTGAGCCTCTCTTAGTGGCGGGAGCAGGATTCGAACCTACGACCTTTGGGTTATGAGCCCAACGAGCTACCTCTGCTCCATCCCGCGATGTTTCGTTTACGTGTGCAAAGGTAGTAACTTTTTCATCCACCTCCAAATTTTCAGGCATCTTTTTTCACGCATTCCGTTCTCATTTATCATAATCACTTGTTCCACATTATATTACACACTGAGGTTTTTTCACCGTCGTTTTCGCCATGCTCCACACACACGGCTGAAAAGCCGGACACGACAGCAATTCACCCCACACTTTTTCTGTTCCAAAACTTGCTGCTGAACAAAAAACGGATGCCCGTCAGCACCAATGCAGACGACAGCCCCGTATAAAAAGGAGCGATAAACCACAGCGGCATCAACTCATAACGCCTTATCGACACACCCAACGTTATCATAAACGCCATAATAATCCAACCACGAGCGTCAAAAAAGCCCATCAGACAATTGGAGTCGCCTTTTTGCGAAATCCTACGCTTGTGCTTATGAAACATCCTGCTGAAAACCATATAGTGGAACGCCGCGAACACCGCAACCGCCCCCAGCAACATCAGCACAAACCCGCCCGACACCTGCGCCCAGCAGTCTATCCCGATACGCAGAATGTTGACGCCGGCAACTGTCCACACAATTCCGGCCACAACCATCAACGTTTTCCTGCCAACACCAAATCTCATTATCGTGCAATTATATCATGCCACCCCGCGCCAAGCCACAACAAACGCGGCAACGCAAGAATCAGCCAATACAAATATACCAATTTTGTCCAACTCGCCGGACGTTATTTGTGAAAAATCGCAATATCGCGCAATCATCGCCCCGGGGAAGTCGCGTTTGCACAGTTTTTTAGCACAACATTCCGTAACATTCAGAAAAATACCGTATTTTTGTGACAAAATATTTTTAAGAAAATGGCAATAGAGCTAAAACAACTTACAAAACGCAGCGAGAACTATTCGCAATGGTACAACGACCTGGTCGTTAAAGCAGACCTCGCCGAGCAATCGGCAGTCAGAGGATGCATGGTTATCAAACCCTATGGCTATGCCATCTGGGAGAAAATGCAACGCACTCTCGACGATATGTTCAAAGAAACCGGACACGTCAACGCATATTTCCCTCTTCTAATCCCGAAATCATTCCTCAGCCGCGAGGCAGAACACGTGGAGGGATTCGCAAAGGAATGCGCCGTAGTGACACACTACCGTCTTAAAAACGCAGAAGACGGCAGCGGTGTGGTTGTCGACCCCGCAGCCAAACTCGAGGAAGAACTCATCATCCGACCAACCTCGGAAACCATCATTTGGAACACTTATAAAAACTGGATACACTCATATCGCGACCTCCCTATCCTTTGCAACCAATGGGCAAACGTGTTCCGCTGGGAAATGCGCACACGCATGTTCCTGCGCACCGCCGAATTCCTATGGCAGGAAGGACACACCGCACACGCCACTAAGGAAGAGGCCCTCGTGGAGGCTAAGAAGATGCTCGGCGTCTATGCCGACTTCGCTGAAAAATATATGGCCGTGCCTGTGATCAAAGGCGTGAAGACAGCACATGAGCGTTTCGCCGGAGCTCTCGAGACATTTACCATCGAGGCAATGATGCAGGACGGAAAAGCACTGCAATCGGGCACGTCGCACTTCCTCGGACAGAACTTTGCAAAGGCTTTCGATGTGAAGTTCATCAACAAGGAAAACAAACTCGACTACGTTTGGGCAACGTCATGGGGCGTATCGACACGACTCATGGGCGCTCTGATCATGACCCACTCCGACGACAACGGCCTTGTATTGCCACCACATCTGGCTCCTATACAAGTGGTGATTGTACCTATTTATAGAAAGCAGGAACAACTCGCCATGGTCTCTGAAAAAGTGGCAGGCATCGTGGAAGGCTTGAAGGCAAAAGGCATCAGCGTGAAATACGACGACGCCGACAACAAACGCCCGGGATTCAAATTCGCCGACTACGAGCTGAAGGGTGTGCCTGTGCGCCTCGTCATCGGACCGAAGGACTTGGAGGAAAACACGACAGAAGTCATGCGCCGCGACACACTCGGGAAAGAGACCGTTTCGCTCGACGGAATCGTTGACTACGTTGCAAACCTCCTTGAAGATATCCAAAACAACATCTACACCAAGGCTCGCAACTTCCGCGACTCCCACATCTTCGAGGCGAACTCTTACGACGAGTTCAAAGAGCTTATCGAAAAGGGAGGCTTCGTTCTCGCACACTGGGACGGTACCACCGAAACAGAAGAGCGCGTAAAAGAAGAGACAAAAGCCACAATCCGATGCATTCCTTTGGACGGCGACACAACACCCGGCACCTGCATTTTCACAGGCAAGCCTTCTGAGCGCCGAGTAATCTTCGCAAGAAACTACTAATCGGCAGAAAAATTTCAAAGCGGAGGAGCAAATTTATAACAGTTTGTTCCTCCGCTTTTTATCCCTCAAAACACCCGTCAACAAAAGGATTCCGGTGATTTTTTTTCTAATTTTTTTACCGAAAAATTTGCGGGAATAAAAAATCTGTTCTATCTTTGCACTCGCAAAAGCGAAACAACAGCGACTGCGAAAATAGCTCAGTTGGTAGAGCACGACCTTGCCAAGGTCGGGGTCGCGGGTTCGAGTCCCGTTTTTCGCTCACTTGTCCGGATGGCGGAATTGGTAGACGCGCTACTTTGAGGGGGTAGTGATCATTAGATCGTGTGAGTTCGAGTCTCATTCCGGACACAAAATTTTTAACGGCGCTTTCGTCTAGCGGTTAGGACGCGGGCCTCTCACGCCTGAAACACGGGTTCGATTCCCGTAGGCGCTACTTTGAAGGATGGAATCCAATGGATTTCATCCTTTTTTTTATTTCCTCACATTCCACGATTCATGGTCAGTAGCGAAACCTGATTTTTATGGGTCAGTGGAAATTTATGTCCCGAACTCGCGTTAATAATTTATCCAATCTAATATGACCGAATCTATAACGTTAAATCATAGATTATGTGTCTATTTGTGAAGAAAAAGACGTATTTTTGTATCAAAATCAAATAAGCATAACAATGGAACCATCTATATACCGTTTTTCACTTTGTGCCGCACTGCCGTTGATGTTATTCTTCGGCTTTTATTTTTTGTTTGCAAAGACTCCTGAAAAGAAAATTTTCAAGAATTATCTCCGCTCCCGACAGATTATGGGTATAGCTATGCTGCTGCTTTCGGCAAATTATTCGGTACATTTCTTCTTTGGTATTCGATTCAAAAATGCGGATTCTTCCATATTGATGAACATGTCCACATACTTCCTGTGCTATTCTCTGTTCAGTTCGGCATTGATAATGTTGCTTGATCGTTTTTACATTACCAAACGGCGTGTGTGGACACATATCATTTTATGGATTATATTCTCAACTCTTTCCGGAGTTGTGGTGTTCCTGTTGCCAAGCGGAATCATACAAAAAATCTCTTTATTTGCTTTAGCTGTCTGGTTAGTTGTTTTTGGAGTCGTTTTAGCTCGCAGAGTCATAGTTGCATATCGTAGAGCCATTCGGATTTTCAATGAAACTCAGGCGGATGATATAGGCGCATATATCGAATGGCTTTCCATATTCACTTATTGGGCTGTTATCTTCGGTGTCGGATGCGGATTGCTGACATTTCTGCCAGACAAATATGTTTTTATCTGGATTTTGTCGTCAATACCGTTCTACAGCTATCTTTTCTACAGCTATCAGAACTACCTGCTGTTCTATGAACAGGTGGAAAATGCTTTTGAGCAGGATATACAATCTGAAGAAGAACTTCTGACAAATTCGGGAACTGAGCCCGAAATGGTTTCAGAAGAGGAAATTCCAGTGTCCTATACAGGAATTATAGAGAAGGTGGACAACTGGATAAAGACAGACGGCTATGTCCAGCAGGGACTTACCATAAAAAAACTGTCCGAAATACTTCATACGAACCGTACCTATCTTTCCGCTTATATCAAGACTACGTATAAAATGACATTCCGCGAATGGATAACCGGTCTCCGGTTGGAGTATGCGAAAAACATACTGAAGGAGCATCCGGAAATCAATATACAGAAGCTGGCTGAGTCTTCTGGTTTTCTTTCCCAAAGTAACTTTATCAAATTATTTTCCGAGAAGGAAGGATGTACGCCTGCCAAATGGAAAAAATCAAATCGGGAATAATTTGTGTAGTAAAAAAACATCGGAAAAGGTCACAGAAACCCATTTCCAAAAAGTGCTCAAACGACAAAAAAGTGCTAATTCGACAATTCAAAAAGTGCTAATTCGACAAAAAGATGCTCAAACGACATTATTTATAAAATTTTATAGCAAAAGTTTTTGTAATATTTTGGGCGCTGAATGGCATTTATTACCTTTGGAGAAGACAAAGATAATAAATTCAAGTTTATATGAGCAGAAAAATCACTTTTCTTACCTTATTTCTGTGGCTGATGACGGTCACTTTTCCTGTCATTGCGCAGCAGAAAGCAGACACGACCTGCATCTTCCGATTTGTTCCGCAGAAGGACATGTTCTACGTGCCTTGGAAAGGCAACGACACGGAACTCGCCCGCCTGTTGGAATATATCGAAAACAACAAAGCAACAATTCTTGACGGCAAACTGCCGCTATTGGTTGACGGATACTGCAAATCGCAGGGCAGTAAAGCCGAGAACCTTGCAACAGCGAAGATTCGTGCCAATCGTGTGAAATCAGAACTGATTACACGCGCGAAAATCAAGGAAGAAAACTTCATTACCCACAACCATGCAACTGAGGGTGATTTTGTCACCGTGCGCCTGACGGTACCAGTAAAAGAAACAGCCGTGACGGATGCGGAAGCAGAAGCCCGACGCAAGGCGGAAGCCGAACGCTTAGAAACCGAGAAGCGTGCCGAGCAGGAACGGCTTGCCGAAGAGCAGCGCAAGGCAGAAGAAGCCCGACTTGCTGCTGAACCAACGGTCGCCGGCCGAAGGGAAAGGCAAAAGGCAGAAGCCGAGAAAACCGCTCAACAAAATACACTTGCCGACACGCCGTCGGAAACCAAACTCACAACTGATCATCATCTCTCCCTGCGTGCCAACCTGCTGCGTTGGGCTACCCTGACACCCGATTTAGGACTTGAATGGCGCATCTGCCCATCGTGGGGCATTGCCGTAAACGGCTCGTGGACTTCTTGGAGCTGGAGCGACAAAGACCGCCGCTATGCACTCTGGGAAGTGGCTCCGGAAGTACGTTACTATATGGGTGAGAAGAAAGCCTGGTATCTGGGTGCGATGTTCAAGGCTGGACAGTTCAACTACAAGCTTTCCGAAACAGGCAAGCAGGGCGACCTGATGGGTGGCGGCATCACCGCCGGCTATCAGCTGCGGCTGAACAAGGCATTAGATCTTGATTTCAACCTCGGCTTGGGCTACCTGAATGTCTATTTTGAAAAATATGAAGTCATCGACGGTGTACGTGTGCGCCGCGGCAACGAGACAAAAGATTGGTATGGTCCCATCAATGCCGGTGTGACATTGGTATGGAAGTTATTCTAATACGGAGGAATAGAGTATGAAAGCAAGACAATATATATATATGATGGGAATGGCAGCTGCCGTGCTGCTCTCTTCCTGCGTGAAGGACACGCTTTATGACACGCCGCATCCCGACTATGGGAAGATTGCGGTGACAGCCGACTGGTCGGCCTGCGGTGAGGGTATCAACATACCTGCCACGTGGACGGTCACCATGGGCGACTATACGGGTACGGAGACTTCCGCCACCCATGCCCCCGACCATCTGTTTGCTCCGGGCAGCTACACCCTTGCGGTGTGGAACCCGGCTGAAGGAATCACGGTAAATGGTACCACAGCCACCATTGCCGCAGCCACGGGAAACCGGGCAGGCACGGATGCCTTTGTGAACAATGCCCCTGAATGGTTCTTCACCTATACGAAACAGGTGAGCATAGAGAAAGACAAGGACTATCCGCTGACCGCCGCAATGAAGCAGCAGGTACGCGAACTGACGCTTGTCGTCGAACCGACGGGTGATGCCGCCGGACGCATCACGGAGATTGTTGCCCATCTGACGGGTGCAGCCGGAACACTCGATTTCGCTACCGATACCTACGGAGCCGCTTCGAACGTCGTGCTGCCCTTCACCAAGATAACCGAAGGTGACGATGCCGGCAAGTGGAAAGCCACGGTGCGGCTACTGGGTGTGACCGGCACGGAACAGCTGCTGACGGGTGAAATCCGCTATGCTGACGGCAACCCGAGCCCCACCACGCTGAAAAGCGACCTCACGGAAGCCCTCAAGGAGTTCAACACCGGAAAGGGCGTATCGCTGACCCTCGGCGGAACGCTGGTTGAGACTCCTGAAGGCATGGAAGTGGACGGAGCCGAAATCAACGGCTGGGAAGAAGTGAAAGGTGATGATGTAAATGCCGATTTGTAAAATAATAAAATGACATATATAATGAAGACAAGATTTTTTACACTTGCAGCGCTCGCCCTCGCACTTGTAGCCTGCAACAACGACAACGAGAACCTGAACGGTGACCCCGTGGCCGCCCAGTTTACCGCCAACATCGCCCCCGCCACCCGCGCCAGCGGAACCACCTGGACTGGCGGCGACCGTATCGGCATCACCGACATCGGCAACGATTCCCAGTACGGCAACGTGCCTTTCATCCTGAAAAACGGGAAATTTGAGGCAGAAGGAAAGGTTATCTATATCGAAGATGCAAAGACCCATACTTTCCGCGCCTACTATCCGTACAACGCGGCGGGAGGCATCCTCACAGC
>OGNQ01000096.1_pt1 | contig 81573 bp, 68 predicted proteins | sample 1573481 | NCBI WGS metagenome assembly OGNQ01 (sample SAMEA2581920, study PRJEB24529) | metagenome | biome: Human gut stool | place: China | collected 2011 | reverse complement strand
TCAAGCGCAATGGCGTCAGCCCTTATGTTTCTTATAGTCGGGAACGCAGTTCCCCAGACTTAAATTATGTCTCTTATGTAGCTTATGTTCTTATGTTACCGCGGTAAGCGCAACGGCGAATAGCCGTTAAAACCGCGATTAGCGCACGTAAGACCCACGGGGCTTGTAATTGCGATACTTACGCCTGATTTCAATCGTGGGTCCCCAGAAATTTATCAACAGCCCCGTTTCCATGCGTGTACACTTCAGATAATTGACCAGTTGCATTTCATGCCGCGGTGTGAGTTCTGTCGCTGCCTTTAGTTCAACTATGAGCGCATGCTCCACTAATATGTCTACCTTAAAGAACCCCACCTCGCTGCCATCTTTGTAATAGACCTTTATAGGAAACTCCTTTTCGGCTTGCAGACCCGCATGGCGCAATTCTACGAGAAGAGACTCCTGGTAGACACTTTCTAAATAGCCCTCACCAAAGTATTTGCGCACATTCATGGCGCAGTCTATCGTCTTTGTGACAATTTCCTCAATGTCCATATATTATTCTACTCGAAGAACTGCTTCCAATCGTCTTTGGTGATCTTCTTCTTGGCTGGGGCGTACTCGGGCTGGGAGTTGGACTTGCGCTTGGCTTTCTTGTCGGCCTTCTTGTCGGCCTTCCACTGCTGCTTCATGCTGCGGGCATCGGCCACCTCGGCATAGGTGCGGCGCTGGCCACGCTGCTTGCGCTCGGGACGGGCATTGCGCTCACCGGCACGCGGGGCAGACTGACCGTCGGTGCGCTCGGCATGGTCGACCACTACCTTGCGGTCGCCTACCTTGACGCGCTTCATCTTGCTGAGCACAAGGGGGGCGTCGGCATCGGGCACCTCGAAGAACGAACAGTTGTTGGTGAGGTCGATGCGGCCTATCTCTACCTTGGCACCACGCACATGGCGGTTGACAAGGTTGATGATCTCGCGGGCATAGAAGTTGTCGCGCTTGCCAAGGTTGATGAACAGACGGGTGTAGCCCTCCTCGGCCTGGTGGGTGCCTTCACTCCCACCCTTGCGGCGCTCGCGGCGTGAACGGCCGTCGGCCTTGCCGCTGCCGTCCTTGGCATCGCGGCCGGTGGGTTGCTCTATGACGGGGGCATCGGCATAGTAGCGCAGGAAGTGGCCAAACTCGCGACTGACGATGCGCTTGATGAGGTCCTCCTTGGTGAGCCAGTCGAGCTTGCGGTATATCTCGGGCATGAAAGGGGCTATCTCGGTGTCGTTTACCTCGATGCGCTCAAGCTCGTCCATCACTTTGTAGAGCTGCTTGGTGCATATCTCTTGCGGCTCGGGCAGGGTGCCGACCTCGAATTTCTTGCCTATCACCTTTTCGATGATGCGCACCTTGCCCTTCTCGCGCAGGTGGATGATGGAAATGCTTGTGCCTCGCTTGCCGGCACGGCCGGTGCGGCCCGAACGGTGGGTGTAGTTCTCGACATCGTCGGGCAAGCCGTAGTTGATGACATGGGTGAGGTCCTCGACATCAAGGCCGCGGGCTGCCACGTCGGTGGCCACGAGCAGCTGGGTGTGGTGCTGGCGGAACTTTTGCATGGTGAGGTCGCGCTGGGCCTGCGAGAGGTCGCCGTGCAGGGCTTCGGCATTGTAGCCGTCGCGAATGAGGTGGTCGGCCACCTCTTGTGTTTCGAGACGGGTGCGGCAGAAGATGATGCCGTAGATGCGGGGATAGTAGTCGACCACGCGCTTGAGGGCGGCATACTTGTCTTTGGCGTGGACAAGGTAGTAGATGTGGTTGACGTTTTCGGCACCTTCGTTGCGCGAACCTACCACAATTTCTTTGTAATCGTGGAGGTAGCTCTTGGCTATGCGCTCAATTTCCTTGCCCATGGTGGCTGAAAAGAGCAGGGTGTTGCGCTCGGCAGGCACACCGGCCAGTATTTCGTTGATGCTCTCGGTGAAGCCCATGTTGAGCATTTCGTCGGCCTCGTCGAGCACCACATTCTCAACGGCGTCGAGACGGGCCACGCCACGGTGCATGAGGTCGATGAGGCGGCCGGGGGTGGCCACTATCACTTGGGCGCCCTTGCGCAGGGAGCGTATCTGGCTCTCGATGCTCGAACCGCCATATACGGCGAGCACGTGCAGATTGTCGATGTAGCGTGAATACTCTTTGAGGTCGCCAGCTATTTGCAGGCAGAGTTCGCGTGTGGGACTGAGTATGACGGCCTGTGTGGCACGGTTGTCGGGGTTGACCTTTTGCAACACGGGCAGACCAAAGGCGGCTGTCTTGCCTGTGCCGGTCTGGGCAAGGGCTATGACATCGTTGCCTACGCCAAGGAGGTAGGGTATTACTTCTTCTTGCACGGGCATGGGGTGCTCGTAGCCCATTTCGCTGATGGCGCGGCGTATCTCGGCCGAAACGCCTAACTCTTCAAATGTTTTCAATGTGGGTGGGGTATGTTTAGTTGTTGCTTTGCTTGTGCTAACAGAAGAGCCGTTCTAATCGCGGCTTCGGCAATCGAACGGCTCAGATAATGCTTTATATCTATGTGCTGATTAGCGGTTTGCAGTATTATGGTGCAAAATTACTGAAAATCAGCAACGTGTACAAGTAAATGACGTTACTTTCGGAGGGAGGGGCCTCAGTTCTTCAGCCTGAAACGGTTGCCGGGCAGGCGCTTGATGGCGTTGAGGTCTTCGAGGTCGAAGAGCACGTCGGTGAGGGCTGCGGGGGCAAGGCCTGTTTGGTAGGATATTTGGTCGGAACTGAGGGAGTCGGCGGTGCCGAGTGCATCGACTACCAACTGCTCGAGCGGCTTGTAGGAGGTGAAGAGCTGTGGCTCGACGGGCGCGGGGGCGGGCTGCCACTTGAGCAGGCGCACAATGTCGGACGCGGAGGTGACGAGTTCGGCCTGGTGGTCGGCTATGAGACGGTTGCAGCCCTCGGAGGCGGGGTCGGTGGTGCGGCCGGGCACTGCCATGACGGGGCGGCCGTAGCTGCGGGCTATGCGGGCTGTGACAAGGGATCCGCCATGGTGGGCGCTCTCAACAACGAGTGTGGCAGAGGAGAGACCGGCTACTATGCGGTTGCGCTGTATGAAACGGCCACGGTCGGGCGAGGTGCCGGTGAAGTACTCGGTAATGAGACCGCCATTGTGGGTCATCTGGCTGGCGGTGTCGCGGTGCAAACGGGGGTAGATGCGGTCGAGGCCGTGGGCCAGAACGGCGGCAGTGGGGAGGTGGCCCTCGAGGGCCGCACGGTGGGCATGTATGTCTACGCCATAGGCTAACCCGCTGATTATCAACACATCTGGAATGAGCAGTGCGAGGTCGCGAAGGAGGCTTTCGCACATCTGCTTGCCGTATTCGGTGATGTGGCGGGTGCCTACCACGCTGAGTATGTGGCGGCGGTTGAGGGTGCCTGTGCCGCAGTAGAATAGCTGCAGCGGGCGGTCGGTGACTTTGGGCTCGAGCAGACGCGTGGGGTAATTGGCGCTGGTGGTGGGTATGACTTGTATGTGATGTTGCTGGCAGAAGTCCATTTCGGCCTCGGCACGGGCTTGGGCTTGGTGCAGGGCGGCGGTGTCGGCACGCAGGGCGGCCCACTGGCTGTGGGTGGGACTGGTGTCGGCAAGGGCGGCGGTGGCGGTGCCATAGTGTGCCACAAGGGCAAGGGCTTGCGACTGGCTCAGGCCCCGCAGGGCGCTGAGGGTGAGTGTGGCAAGGGCTTCGGCGGACTCGTCGGGGTGTGGGGCAATGGGGGCTGAGGGCATGGCGGCGCTTACTTTGCGGGGGTTGTAACGTGGGGGTCGTGCACTATGAGGTCGAGCTCGGGGCATTGGCTGAGACGGCCGTTGACCAGGCAGACGGCTTCGACGGTTGACTTGAACACGGGACGCATGTCGGGCAAGCGGTAGAGGTCTTGCACGAATACGTATTTTATGCCTTCTTTTTTCAGGCCGAGTTTGCTCACAAATTCGTCGCCGCTGCGCAGGGGGGTCTTGAAGCGCATTTGCATGCCGGCCACCACGGCGTCGATGCCGCGCTCGTGCAGCTCGGCAAAACTGACGCCGCGCGAACGCAGAAACTCGTGGCGGGTGTGCTCGGTGTAGTGTTGGTAGTTGGCATTATTGACAATGCCCTGGAGGTCGCACTCGTAGTCGCGTACCTTGAAGTTGAGGCTATAGATGTACATTGTAATTTTAGTTGAAGAGTTGAAGAGTTGAAGAGTTGAGGGGTTGGTGAAGAGTTGAAAAGTTGAAGAGTTGAAGAGTTAAGGAGTTAGTTTATGAGTTGATGGGGTGACGGGTAAGTTTGCCAAGTTATTTCACTCAAGTTTCTTATCAATTCAACGTTAACACAACAAGCAGTGTAGCGCATGGCATGCTTACTCGTTAACTTTTCAACTTATCAACTTTTCAACTTGTTAATTTTCCCCCCCCCAATTCAGCTCCTGCCTTGCTTGAGATAGAGTGCGCCGAACTGGCAACGCAGGCAGTCCTTGCCGTCGCAGTAGTGCTGGCGCAACTGTATGAGGGCCTGGCTGTCGGCAGCGTGGGCGGCCTTGATGCCGGCGCGCTCCCAGCAGCGGGTTATGTAGTTGCGCTCGGCGGGCAACTGCTCGAGCAGGGTGAAGGCGCGCTCGGCCAGATCTTCGTCCATGCGCTGGCGGCCACAGGCAAAGAGCAAGGGCGACACGGTGTTGATGAGCAGCAGGTTGAGCGAGGAGGTTTGCAGGGTTTTGTCGCTCTCGCGACTTTCCTCGCCAAAGGCGTAATGGGTGCGCCAGTAGTTGGTAACGCCTATCCTGAACAGGGCACGCAGGGCATCGAGGCCAGACGTTTCGGTCAGCAATGAAAAGTCGGCGCGGCGCTCGCTGTAGAGGCGGGCCAGCTGCGACAGGCGCACATGCGGAAAGTTCTGCGGACGCAACCGCCCGAAACGCCACTGTGCATGGCTGATGGGGGTGAGGCCGAACTTGTGCTGCAAAAATGCGTACTCCGACTTGAGACGCATATAATAGCTGTCGCGACGCTCGGCCTTGACAAGGGTGTCGTCGAGCAGTCCAGCCTGGCCCATGAAGAAGGCTTCGACCTGGAACACGTCGTCGCGGTGCTTGCCTATCTGCTGTGGGTCGATGGTAAGGGCCCACTGCTCAAAGGCTTGGGCATTGGTGCCGAACCCGAAATTGCGCGCAAGGGTGATGAAAAAGGCACGTTCCCAGTCGCCGCCCGTGCGGTGCAGATATTGCTGCACACGGTCGGTCTTGCTCTCGAGCCGCTCTACCGTGAGGCGACTGAGCCAATTATGTACGGTGAGGGGAGGCACATGGGGTATGATGCGGTAGCAGGGCGGATAGGTTTCCTCGTCTATCAGTGCCTGATAGTTGTGTTGCAGATAGTCGGGCACGCTGAGCACCATTTGCGGCAACTGCTTGCCGTCGGCTGTGCGCACTTCGGCATCGGCTGCCGACACAATGTGTAATACGACATTGTTGTAGGCCGCATCGGTGTCGTGATGGTGGCGGAACCAGTCGCTCGAACGCTCGTGCACCTCGACATTGCCGGCCCACAGCATGCCGTTTATTTTGACTTTTGCGTTGAAAAAGTCTGGGCCGGAGTTGACCAGGTTGTGCACGCCGGGGTCTATCACATCTACAGCTTGCCCGTCGGTAGTGGCAAGAGGCGCAAGGCCGTACAGGCGATGCTGCCAAACGTAATGGAGCAGGTATTCCATGAGTTGTTCCATATTGGTTAAACCAACAAAGGTAGGCTTTTTTTGAAATCCCGCAAACGGGGGAATGAGATAAATCAATAAAAACTCGTAATTTTGCCACAAATAATAATACAATCACAATACATGGAAACTGTATTTCACTACGACGTCGTTGTTGTCGGTGCAGGCCATGCCGGTTGCGAGGCGGCAAGTGCCGCTGCACGCATGGGGGCCAAAACGTGCCTGGTGACAATGGACATGAACAAAATAGCGCAGATGAGCTGCAACCCTGCCGTGGGCGGTATTGCCAAAGGGCAGATTGTACGCGAGATCGATGCGCTCGGCGGACAAATGGGTGAGGTGACTGATGCCACGGCTATCCAGTTCCGCATGCTTAACCGCTCTAAAGGTCCCGCCATGTGGAGCCCGAGGGCACAGTGCGACCGCGCACGCTTTATTACTGAATGGCGGCACCGGCTCGAAAATACGCCTAACCTGAACATTTGGCAGGACGAGGTGACGGAGGTGATTGCCGAACAGGGCGTGGTGAAAGGTGTGCGCACCATTTGGGGTGCCACGCTCATGGCACGTGCCGTGGTGATTACTGCGGGCACTTTTCTGCGCGGCTTGATGCACATTGGTCGCAAACAGGTGAGCGGCGGACGATGCGCCGAACCTGCTGCGGCTTTCCTGACCGAAAGTATTAACAGCCTGGGCATTCGCTCGGCACGCATGAAGACGGGAACGCCTGTGCGCATTGACAAACGTTCGGTGCATCTCGACGAAATGACTGTGCAGCCGGGCGAGACGGATTACCACCGATTTTCGTACATCAGTCCGATGCGCCCGCTGCCACAACTGCCTTGCTGGACTACCGACACCAACGCCGAGGTGCACGAGGTGCTGCGTTCAGGATTGGCCGACTCCCCACTCTACAATGGTCAAATCAAGAGCATCGGGCCGCGTTACTGCCCGAGCATCGAAACTAAGCTTGTTACCTTCCCCGACCGTGACCACCACCCTTTGTTTCTTGAACCCGAGGGGGTGGAAACTAACGAGCTTTACCTGAATGGTTTTTCGTCGAGTCTGCCGATGAATGTGCAGATTGAGGCACTTAAGCGCATACCTTGTTTCCGCGACATTGTGGTGTACCGTCCGGGCTATGCCATCGAATACGACTTTTTCGACCCCACACAGTTGCACCACTCTCTCGAGACTAAGGCTGTCAGCGGCCTGTTCTTCGCAGGACAGGTTAACGGCACCACCGGATATGAGGAGGCGGCGGGCCAAGGCTTGATGGCGGGTATCAATGCCGCACTCAAGTGCGCTGGAAGCGAGCCTTTCGTGCTTCACCGCGACGAGGCGTATATTGGCGTGCTCATCGACGACCTTGTGACAAAAGGCGTGGACGAACCCTATCGTATGTTTACCTCGCGAGCCGAATACCGCATACTGCTGCGCCAGGACAATGCCGACATTCGCCTCACGCCTTATGCCGAAAAGTTTGGATTGGCCACAGCGGAACGTTTGCAGCGTTTTCACGCAAAGAAAGAGAAGATTGGCGAAATCATCGAGTTCTGCAAGCAGTACCCCATCAAGCCAAACGACATCAACGCCTTTCTTGAAGAGGTGGGCACTACCCCACTCCAGCGCGGCTGCAAATTGTTCGACCTCATCAACCGTCCGCAGTTGTCGCTGCTAAAATTGGCTGATGTCATCGCACCATTCAAGGAATTCCTCGCCGCCATCACTTCTGACACTGAAGAAACGATTGAGGCGGCCGAAATAGAAATGAAATACCACGGCTACATAGCTCGCGAGCGTGCCATGGCCGACAAGATGCAGCGCCTTGAGAATATCAAAATCCGCGGGCACTTCGACTACGACAGTATCACGCAGTTGAGCACTGAGGCACGCCAAAAGCTCACTTCAATCGACCCCGAGACACTTGCACAGGCCAGCCGCATTCCGGGCGTTTCACCAAGCGACATCAGCGTACTGCTTGTTTTGATGGGACGATAAGCGGTGCTTGATGGAACAACAATCGGCGTAAATCCATTCTAAGGCCGCTCGCCGCTTATTCTGCCCGCAGCCCACTTAAAGCAATACTCTAACAGCAAAACACCGCATAGGCGCTCAAACAGCCAAATATGGCCATTTTACCGCCGTTTAGTTCGCGTTCCACGTGAAACAAACAATACTAAAGCATATCAAAATCAGGAATTTCATGAATACAAAACTGCTTTTAGACAATCTCCGCACGGTATACGACTTTCCGAAACCCGGCATACACTTCAAGGACGTTACCACACTGTTCAAAAATCCCGCGTGCATCGAAGAAATGGCGCAGGAGTTGGTGCGTATTTACCAAGACAAGGGCATTACAAAGGTAGTGGGCATTGAGAGCCGCGGCTTTGTAATGGGTGGCATTTTAGCCCAAAAACTCGGTGCCGGCTTTGTAATGGCGCGCAAGCCCGGAAAGCTGCCTGCCGAAACACGCAAAGCCACCTACCTTAAAGAGTACGGTTACGACACCATCGAAATACACGCCGACGCCATCACCGCCGACGACGTGGTGTTGATACACGACGACCTGCTCGCCACCGGCGGTTCGATGCAAGCCGCATACGACCTTGTACAAGCGTTCAAACCGAAGCATACGTACATAAATTTCCTTATAGAATTGCAAATGGAAGGCCTTGAGGGACGCAAATTCCTTGGCAAAGACCTTGACATTACAACACTACTTACCATCAGCGAATGAATGCCGAGTTACAAACCTACCTCAAAGGCATCGTAAATAATCTGCCCGAAACACCGGGGTGCTACCAGTACCTCGATGATTCGGGCACTATCATTTACGTTGGAAAGGCCAAGAACCTGAAACGACGCGTCAGCTCATACTTCAACAAAGAGCAGCAGACGCGCAAAACCCGATTGCTCGTCACACACATACGCGACATACGCTATGTTGTGGTAAAGACGGAGGCCGACGCCTTGCTGCTTGAAAACAACCTTATCAAGCGTTACAAGCCGCACTACAACGTACTGCTCAAAGACGATAAAACCTACCCTTCCATCGCCATCACCACCGAATATCTGCCTCGCATATTCAAAACACGACAACGCGGCAAACGCGGCGCAATATACTTTGGCCCCTACAGCCATGTGCCCACTCTCTATGCTCTGCTCGACCTGTGCCGCGAGCTGTACCAACCGCGCCCATGCCACACGCCCATGACACGCGAGGGCGTTGAAAACGGCAAATACGACGTCTGCCTCGACTACCACATACACCGCTGCAAGGCTCCATGCGTGGGCAAGCAAAGCCACGACGACTACATGCGCTGCATTGAAGCCTGCAAGGAAATACTGAAAGGCAACACCGCCGATGTGGCCCGTAAAATGCGCGAAGAGATGATTGCCCTGGCCAACGAACTGCGCTTTGAGGAGGCACAAGAAATCAAGCGGCGGTACGACTTGATAGAAAGTTACCGCGCAAAGAGCGAGGTGGTGTCGAACGTGTTACACAATATAGACGTATTCAACATCGAGACCGAGGAAAGAACAGCCTACATCAACTATCTGCACGTAACCAACGGCTGCATCAACCAGGCATTCACCTTTGAATACAAGAAAAAGCTCGACGAAACCGACGAAGAATTGCTCACGCTGGGCATTATCGAGATGCGCGAGCGCTACGCCAGCCAGTCGAAAGAGATAGTTGTGCCGTTCCACGTCGACCTGCCCGACGGCATGGTAGAGCAGACTGTACCCCAGAAGGGTGACAAAAAGAAGCTGCTCGAACTGTCAAAGCTCAATGTCAAGCAATACAAATTCGACCGTCTGAAGCAAGCTGACAAGCTCAATCCCGAACAAAAGCAGACACGATTGATGAAGGAGATACAGCGCGACTTAGGTTTGCCCAAATTGCCCCTTCACATCGAACTTTTCGACAACTCCAACATCAGCGGCGCCGATGCCGTGGCCGCTTGCGTCGTGTTTGAAAAGCTCAAACCCGCCAAAAGCGAATACCGCAAGTTCAACATCAAAACCGTGACCGGCCCCGACGATTACGCCTCAATGAAGGAAGTGGTGCGCCGCCGCTACACACGTCTGAGCCAGGAAGGGCGCCCCCTGCCCGACCTCATCATAGCCGACGGCGGGCGCGGACAAATGGAAATGATACGCGAGGTGGTTGAGGACGAGCTGGGACTCGAAATTCCCATAGCCGGCCTGGCCAAAGACGACCGCCACCGCACCCGTGAGATGCTCTACGGCTTTCCGCCCGCCATCATCGGCATCAAACCCGAGAGCCAGCTGTTCCGCACCCTCACACAGATGCAGGACGAGGTACACCGCTTCGCCATAAGTTTCCACCGCGACAAGCGTTCTAAGCGCCAGACAGCCTCCGAACTCGACACCATAGCAGGCATAGGCCCCGCCACCAAGCAAGCCCTGCTCAAGCAGTTCAAGAGCGTCAAACGCGTAAAGGAAGCCACCCTGCCCGAACTGCAAACCCTGTTAGGCACAGCCCGCGGCGAAAAAATATACCACAATCTGCACACCAACGGATAAATAGACGTAACTTTGCCCACATGAGAGCAGTAATACAACGCGTGCAACACGCATCAGTCACCATCAACGGCCAAATAAAATCGGCCATACACCAAGGTTTCCTCATTCTGTTAGGCATTGAAGAAACCGACAACCGCGACGACGCCGACTGGCTATGCCGCAAAATAAGCGCTCTGCGCGTGTTTGACGACGAAGGCGGGGTGATGAACCGCAGCCTGCAAGACATTGACGGAGAAGCGCTCGTAGTAAGCCAATTCACCCTCATGGCCTCATACAAGAAAGGCAACCGCCCGTCGTACATACGCGCCGCCGGCCATGAGCACGCCATACCCCTTTACGAATACTTTTGCCAAGCTCTCGAGCAAGCCCTCGGCCGCCCCATCGGCACAGGCGAGTTTGGGGCCGACATGAAAGTCGAGCTGCTCAACGACGGCCCGGTAACCATCTGCATGGACACCAAAAACAAAGAATAATGCCCCAAACCTTAGCCGACCTACAAATTCGTGTAGACAAATGGATACACACTTATGGCGTACGCTATTTCAGCGAACTCACCAACATGGCCTGCCTCACTGAGGAGGTGGGCGAACTGGCCCGTGTGATGGCCCGAAAGTATGGCGACCAATCGTTCAAAAAAGGCGAGACACACGACCCTTCTGAAGAAATGGCCGACGTGCTGTGGGTACTCATCTGCCTGGCCAACCAAACCGGTGTAGACCTTACCAAGGCCATGGAGCAGAGTTTTGAAAAGAAGACCAAGCGCGACGCCACACGCCACCTCAACAACCCCAAACTGGCACCCCGCGAGCAGCCCTGAGCCGCCCACGCTCACAACACAATAACACACATATCAAGAGACTATGCCCGAATTACACATCAACCGCAACGATGCTCAAAAGAGCAAATACGAACAAGCATTCGACAAGTTCAACCTTCACCTCGACGACGCCCAAATTAGCGCTCAAGTACACAAACTCGTGGCCGACAACCGCAGCAAATACAACACCCCCGAGGTGCTCAAGCAGCTGCTCAGCACCGTCGAACTGACCACCCTCAAGGTGACCGACTCACAAGAGAGCGTGCTCCAGCTCACTGAGCGCGTCAACGAGTTCGCAGACGCACACCCCGACCTCCCACCCCTGGCCACCATCTGCGTATATCCCAACTTTGCCAAAATAGTAAGCGATAGCCTCGAAGCCGACGGCGTCAAGGTAGCCTGCGTGGTAGGCGGTTTCCCATCGTCACAAACATTCATCGAAATCAAAACCGCCGAGACTGCCCTTGCCGTACACGACGGAGCCGACGAGTGCGACTGTGTGCTCAACGTGGGCACCTTCCTCAGCGGCGACTACGAAACCTGTGCCGACGAGATTGAAGAGATAAAAGCCGCCTGTGCCGACAATCCCCTCAAGGTCATACTCGAAACGGGCGCCCTCAAGTCTGCCATCAACATCAAGCGCGCCGCAATACTCGCCATGTACGCTGGTGCCGACTTTATAAAGACCTCTACGGGCAAAATAGAGGTCGCTGCCACGCTCGAGGCAGCCTACGTGATGTGCACCGCCATCAAGGAATATTACGATCTCACAGGCACGTTTATAGGCTTCAAGGCTGCCGGTGGCATCAAAACCACAGCCGAGGCCATAGACTTCTACACCGTGGTACGCGAAATCCTTGGCGAGGACTACATCAAGCAGGGCCTCTTCCGCATCGGCACAAGCCGTCTGGCCAACCTGCTCGTCAGCGACATCTTGGGCGAGGACGCAAAGCCCTTCTAAAGCCGCCCACACACACCAACAAACCGGGCTGCATTCTGCCATACATTGGCAAAATGCAGCCCGGTTTTTGTATCTTTGAAAAACGACCCTACCATGGGCGTTTCACAGCATCACATATTGTTACAAAGAGCGTTCCACAACAAAGTCGATGTAACCCCTGAGTGCCTCACGCACCTCAGCGTTATGCCAACTGTCGAGCAGCGACAAAGCCTGCGCGTGAAACTCCTCCATGCGCCGCTGCGCATATTCAATGCCGCCATGCGCTTTGGTATAATCCACCAGCGCCGCTATGTCGTCAGCCGTGGCCTCACCATTTTTCACACGCATGGCGAGTGCTCTAACTTCCTGGTTATCAGCGTTATTGATAGCATATATAGCCGGCAGGGTAAGCTTACCCTCACGCATGTCATTGCCCGTAGGCTTGCCAATGCGGTTGTCGGCATAATAGTCAAAAATGTCGTCCCTGATTTGGAAACAAAGGCCTACAATCTCACCAAAACGCTTGGCGCGCGCCACATACTCAGCATCGGCGCCAGCCGATATGGCCCCCAGTTCGGCACAAGCCGCAAAGAGAGCCGCCGTTTTGTGGTGAATGATATGAAAATAAGCCTCCTCGGTGATAGCCTCGTTGCGAATATTGGCCAACTGGCAAATCTCGCCCTCCGAAAGCGTGCCACCCAGGCGCGAGATAATCTCCACCACCCCGATGTTGCCCGTCATGGCTGCCTGCAGCAGCGAAGTCGACAGCAGGTAGTCGCCCACCAGCACCGCCACTTTGTTGTCATACACAGCGTTAACCGAGCGTTGTCCGCGTCGTTCGCCACTCTCGTCCACCACATCGTCGTGCACAAGCGAGGCTGTGTGCAGCAGTTCGAGCGTCACCGCCGAGCGCAGCGAGTCAACCGAAACGTCCCCCAGCTCACGAGCCATCAGCACCACCAGCAAGGGGCGCATCATTTTGCCCTGACGCCGGCGCACATAGTCGAGCGCCTGGCCCAGAAAATCATCATCGTGAGTCAGTGCGTTGTCAAACAAAGCCTTGTACTGAGCCATCTCCTGCAACACAGGTTGGCGAATTGCTGCTAATTTGTCCATACGTTTCGGTTTCAGCTTACAAAAGTAGTAAAAACTAAGTTATTGTACGAGAGTATTTGCGTACTTTTGTAAGCATAATAACAATATATAAGCTATGCAAACCCTCTATCTGCTCGACGCCTACGCGCTCATATACCGCGCGTACTATGCACTGATACGCTCGCCGCGCATCAACTCCAAAGGCCAGAACACCTCGGCCGTGTATGGTTTTGTCAACACACTCAACGATGTACTGAACACCGAAAAGCCCGATTTCATCGGCATTGCCTTCGACCCCGCCGGCGGCACCTTCCGCCACGAAGCCTATCCCGCTTACAAAGCCCAGCGCGAGGCAACGCCCGAAGACATAAAGTGGGCCGTGCCCATTATCAAGGACATCATACGCGCCTACAACATACCCATTCTCGAAGTGCCGGGCTACGAGGCCGACGATGTGATAGGCACACTGGCCATGAAGGGGCGTGAGGCCGGACTCGAAGTGCACATGGTCACCCCCGACAAGGACTATGCCCAACTGGTGAAACCGGGCATTTTCATGCGTCGTCCCGGCCATGGCGCCTCAGCCATGGAGAAACTCGGCCCCGATGAAGTCTGCCAAAAATACGGCATCAGCCACACCGACCAGGTGATTGACCTGCTCGGCCTCATGGGCGACACCGCCGACAATGTGCCGGGCTGCCCCGGCGTAGGCGAGAAAACCGCCGTCAAGCTCATCACCCAGTTTGGCTCGATTGACAATCTGCTCAACAGCACCGACCAACTCAAGGGAGCCATCAAGCGCAAGGTGGAGGAGAACAAAGAGCAAATCAGCTTTTCTAAATTCTTGGTCACCATCAAGACCGACGTGCCAATCGACCTCGACCTCGACACCTTGCGCACCACCGAGCCCAACAAGGAGGCTTTGCGCCCGATTTACGAAAATTTGGAGTTTCGGGCCTTCCTCAAGAAACTCGACGACAAACCTGTCGAAGTGCAAAAAAGTGTGAGCGAATGGGGCGCTCTCTTTGACGCGCAGCCCGACAACCGCTCAGACGAGCCAAAAGAAATCACGCACAAAACGCTCAATGATGTACCACACACTTACGTTCTCGTTGATAATGAGAGTGATGCGCGTAAGCTTTGTGAGCATTTATTGACTTTCAGCACGGTAGCCATCGACACCGAAACCACTTCAATCGATGCCATCAGCGCCAAATTGGTAGGATTAAGCTTTGCCGTCGACGGCGGTAAGGCCTGGTACGTTGCCGTTCCACGTGAAACGGAGGAAGCGTGCCGCATGGTTGAGATTTTCCGTCCGTTGTACGAAAGCCCCAACACGCTCAAAGTAGGACAGAACCTCAAGTACGACCTCACCGTGCTCCACACTTACGGCATTGCCCTCGCCCACCCCATGTTCGACACCATGCTGGCCCACTACCTGGTACAACCCGAGTTACGACACAACATGGACTATCTGGCCGAGATATACCTGGGCTACCAAACCATACACATTGATGAGCTGATCGGCCCCAAGGGCAAAAAGCAGAAAAACATGGCCGACCTCGAACCCGCACAAATTTGCGACTATGCCTGCGAGGACGCCGACATCACCCTGCAACTCATGCAACCGCTCAAGCAGGAACTTGAAAAATACCAGCTCACCCATGTGTTCAACGAGATTGAGATGCCACTCATGCCCGTGCTGGCACGCATGGAAATGAACGGCGTGTGCCTCGACACCAACACGCTGGCCCAAACCGGACAACACTTTACGGAGCGCATGCAACAGCTCGAGACCGACATCTACCAACTGGCAGGTCATGAATTTTTGCTCACCTCACCGCGTCAAGTGGGCGAAGTGCTGTTCGACGAGCTCAAGCTCAACGAAAAGGCCAAAAAGACCAAGAGCGGACAATACTCCACTGGCGAGGAGGTGCTCGAAGCCATCAAGCACAAGCACCCCATTGTAGAGAAAATTCTGGCACACCGCGCCTTGAAAAAGTTGCTGAGCACCTACATCGACGCACTGCCCAAACTCATCAACCCCGCCACGGGCCACATTCACACCTCGTTCAACCAGGCCGTCACTGCCACGGGCCGACTGTCATCGTCCAACCCCAACCTGCAAAACATACCGGTGCGCGGCGACGACGGCCGCGAAATACGCAAAGCCTTTGTGCCCGAACCGGGTTGCATATTCTTCTCGGCCGACTACTCGCAAATCGAGTTGCGCATCATGGCCCACATCAGCGGCGACGAACATTTGGTCAACGACTTCCGCGAGGGGCGCGACATACACGCCGCCACAGCAGCCCGCGTATTTCACAAGTCGCTCGACGAGGTGACGCGTGACGAGCGCCGCAAGGCGAAAACGGCCAATTTCGGCATCATCTACGGCATATCAGCCTTTGGTTTGGCCGAACGCATGGAGGTATCTCGCGCCGAGGCCAAAGAGCTCATTACCAACTATTTCAGCACCTATCCAAAGGTGAAGGACTACATGGAACGCAGTGTGGCCGAAGCCAAAGAGCGCGGCTACATTGTCACCGCCTTTGGCCGTCGCCGCTACCTGCCCGACATCAACTCACGCAACGCTGTGGTGCGCGGCTATGCCGAGCGCAATGCCGTCAACGCCCCCATTCAGGGCACCGCCGCCGACATCATCAAGGTGGCCATGATACGCATCGACGAGCGTTTCCGCCGTGAGGGCATACAGTCTAAAATGATACTCCAGGTGCACGACGAACTCAACTTTTCAGTTGTCCCCTCCGAGCTCGACACGGTCAAGCGCATCGTCATCGACGAGATGGAGCAAGCCTACCAAATGAGCGTGCCATTAGTGGCCGACTGCGGCGAAGGCCACAACTGGCTCGAAGCGCACTAATAGGAGATAAGCCAGATGGGTCTAATGAGCCTATTGAGCCTAATATGCCTAATGAGCCTATTAAGCCCAATATGCCCATTAAGCCTAATATGCCTATTGAGCCTATTATGCCCATTATGCCCATTAGGCACCCCCAAACAACAAACCAACCCAACCCCAACCAAACAACAAAAAAAGAAACTACCATGGAAAAGCGCCCAGTTGACAAGCAATTCCTTCGGCAAGGCAAGGACTACACCACGCTCATTTGCTACAAAAAGGCGGTGATAATCTACGACATCACCTACCACTTTGCCCACAAGTATCTGGAGCGTGGCGACCGCACCATCGACCAAATGATACAGGCGGCGCGCTCGGGCAAGCAAAACATTGTGGAGGGCAACATCGACGGCATCACATCAACCGAAATGGAAATAAAGCTCACAAATGTCAACCGTGCCAGTCTGCATGAGTTGTTGGAGGATTATAAAGACTACCTGCGCGTACACGGCCTTGAACAATGGTCTGTCAATTCGCCCAAGGCGGAGCAAACGCGACGCTACTGCGCCACCCACAATGCCCCCGAGGACTATACACAGAAAATAGCGGAGCGGTCGGCAGAAACGATATGCAACATTGCCATCACGCTAATTCTGCAAACCGATGTCATGATAAAGGGACTGATAGAGTGGCAAAAAGACCATTTCAAAGATAATGGCGGCATAAAAGAGCAATTGTATAATGAGCGACGCAAACAGAGGGGGTATTAAGGGTCAATAAGACATCTAAATATATTGTATACCCGTTGGCGGAATTTCTGGTTAACAGGTTAACAAGTTGACAGGTTGACAAGTAAGTATGCAACACACCACTTATTATGTTAAAACCAGAATAACAGAAAGCTTAAAAAGCTATGCAAACTTACCTGTTAACCCATTAACTTGTCAACTATTTTACTAATTTTGCCAACGCGTATTGTATAAAACACCTTAAGCACACCGGCAAGCAACAATGCCACAAAGAAAAGAATTTTAATAATAATATAAACCATTCTACTATGATGACACACACCACCATTATGCGCGCAGTGCACAACAACCGCAGCACCCTGAGACTCTGCATATTCATTGCGCTATCCATCACCCTGACTGTCAAGCCGCAGCCCTTGGGCGCATACACCGGTCTGCTGTTTGCACTGTCAGTCATTGTTGGCGCATGCCACATCAGTCAGCTTGCGCGCAACAAACAAAACTTGTTGCAACTTTTGCAAAAGAGCATATACAGCCTACTGTTCAGCCTTGCGCTGCTTGCCATCTGGCTGCTGTCGTAAGCAACCAATGCGCTCTGCGCCCAACGTTGCACGCCACCACATAAGGCGTGCACACAGCAACGGCAGAGCGATATTACGGCAACGGGAGGTAGAAAATTCAATCGGAGCGTTTGAATTTTCTACCTCCCGTTGCCGTTTTTACGTCCTCCCGTTTCCGTTGTTACACCCTCGCGCAACCCGAAAGCCAGCACCCGTGGCGCAGCGTGGTGTGGTGCAAGGCACGCGTGGTAACGAGTTCTTAACAACAACGTTACATCACGTTCATATAGCACACCTAACTTTGCAGCGTAAAACAAACGTATATACTACTTAACACAAAGACTCAATGAAAAAGAACCTGTTCAGTGCCACACTGACCATGTTGTGCACAGTGGCCATGCTGCTGGCGGCCACACTTAAAATGCAAGCCCAAACGCCTGCCGAATGGAAAGCCATGAAGGGCAATGTAACCATGTACATGACCAACGACATGGGGCGCAACGGCTATTACGACCAAAAGCCCATAGCCGAACTCATGGGGCACATGGGCGAAACACTCGGCCCCAAATGCGTGCTGGCCGTGGGCGACATACACCACTTTAATGGTGTGGCCTCGGTAAACGACCCCCTGTGGACAACCAACTACGAGCAAGTGTACTCCCACCCCGAACTCATGCTCAACTGGTTTCCCGTGCTGGGCAACCACGAGTACCGCGGCAACACACAAGCCGTGCTCAACTATGGCACAGTGAGCCGCCGTTGGGTGATGCCCTCGCGCTACTACACAAAGGTTATCACAAGCAAAGGCACAAGCGTGCGTGTGGTGTTCATTGACACAACGCCCCTCATCGACCGCTACCGCGCCGACAGCATCACCTACCCCGACGCCCGCAAGCAGGACATGCAAGCCCAGCTCAACTGGCTGGACAACACACTCAAAACGGCCCGCGAGGACTGGGTGATTGTGGTGGGTCACCACCCCATTTATGCCCATACCACCAAGGCCGAAAGCGAGCGCACCGACATGCAAAAACGCGTGCTGCCCATACTCAAGCGCTACCACAATGTAGCCATCTACGCCTGCGGCCACATTCACAACTTTCAGCACATCAAGATGCCGTCCGACGACATTGACTATGTGGTCAACTCCTCGTCATCGCTGGCACGTCCCGTGCAAGCTGTTCAAGGCACCGTGTTCTGCAGTCCGGCCGACGGCTTTTCAGTCATTTCGGCCACCAAGGAACAACTCAACATGTACATGATAGACAAAGACGGCAAGGCCATTCACACCATCAGCCGCCGCAAATAACAGCACAGGCAGCATACCACATAATGAAAAAACATTTACTCAGCACAGCACTCATGGCCGCCATAGCCACCGCGGCCGGGGCGCACACCATCGACGGCATAGTCAAGGACCAAAAGACGGGCGAGCCGCTCATTGGTTCGGTGGTCGAAGTAAAGGAATTGCCAGGCGTCAAGACCACCACCGGCCTTGACGGCTCATTCCGCCTGCACGAACTGCCCGACAGGGGCCGTTACACGCTGGTGGTAAGATACCTGGCCTATAAAACCCGCGAAGTGCCAGTTGAGGTGTCGGACACGGGCAGCGTGACCATTACCCTCGACGAGGACGTCCGCCGCTTTGGCGAGGCCGTAGTGACAGGCCACCGCAACAGCCGCACCGACATCAGCGCCATCAGTCTTGAAAAGAATGCCGGCAATGTGCTCAACGTGATGAGCCAGCAGAGCATTCAACTGTCGCCCGACGTCAATGTGGCAGCCGTGCTGCAACGCGTGTCGGGCGTAACGCTTGAGCAAAGCGCATCGGGTGAGGCATCATACGCCATACTGCGCGGCATGGACAAGCGCTACAACTACACGCTGGTGAACGGCGTAAAGATACCTTCGCCCGACGACAAAAACCGCTACATACCGCTCAACATATTCCCCTCCGACCTGATGGACCGCATTGTGGTGTCGAAATCACTTACGGCCGACATGGAGGGAGATGCCGCTGGCGGCGTGGTGGACATGGTTATGAAGGACGCGCCATCACGTTTCGAACTGCAGGCCAACGGCGCTCTGGGCATGAGCGACTACTTTTGGAACGGCAACCGCCATTACCTGTCAACCGACCGCGGCCACGCCACCGCCAAAGCACCCTACGAGGCTTTCGGCAGCCAGTATGCCGCCACCGCAGCCGACTTTAAGCACGGCCCCGCACAGGTCAAGAGTCAATCGGTGCCCGCACCCAACTTTGTGGGCGGCCTGTCGGTGGGCAACCGCTTTTTCAACGACCACCTGGGCGTGATGCTGGCCGGCAGTGTGCAGAACACCTACCGCGGCACAGAGCGCACGTACAATGCCGTAAAGATGGCATCGGGTGAACAGGCCATGTACATTTCGAGCCTCAAGCACCGCTACTACTCCATGCACGACCTGACCACGGGCGGGCACGGCAAGCTTGACTTTGCCATTGGCGGGCAAAAGTTGGAGTGGTACAACATGTATGTGCGCATCAACTCCAACGCCACGCGCTACAACAACAGCGTCAGCACCGAATACCTCAGCTCGCAATCGTACACACAGGACGACGAGTTGCGCTCCTCTACACAGACGCAGAGCATCTTTGCCTCACACCTCAAGGGCACGCATCACATTCTGCCCGACCTCACCTTCGACTGGGCCGGCATCTTTTCGCGTGCCAAGGAGGAGGACCCCGACCGCACCTACATCACGCTGACCAACGAGGTGCAGACGCCTGCCAACGGACTGGGCGGCTCGCTGTGGGACGGACAAAAAACGCTGCTCAAAACACGCCCTAAGGAGATGGAACGACGCTTTCAGCACAACAAGGACACCGACTGGGCTGGCTATGCCAACCTGAGCTACAACACCCACCTGGGCAACGCTGTGGACGCGCTGTGGAAGGCTGGCGCACAGTATCGCCGCAAGGAGCGCAGCAACCGCTATTATTCCTACCAGTTTAACCCGGCCGACATACAGCAGCAGCTCGACGGCAACGGCCTCGACCAGTTTGCCGCACCCAACTGGGTGTGCCGCACCCCCTACACACAGGCTTCGCAGCTCAACTACAACTCGAAGGAGCACGTGGGCGGAACCTACGCCATGGTGACCCTCAAGAGCCACTTTGGCGAGTTGTATGCCGGCTTCCGCGCCGAGCATACCAACCAGATTTACACCATGCTGCAACACTTTGACAACCTGGGCCCTGTGGGCGAGCAGAGCTATTGGGACTATCTGCCCTCGGCCTCGCTTAAATGGACGCCTAACGGCAAGATGAATGTGCGCCTGTCGTACTACCGCAGCATCAACCGCCCTGGCTTTTACGAGATTGTGCCTTACCAAATAATGGGCGAGGAGTATCAGGAAAAGGGTAACCCCAACCTCAAGCGCGCCCGCATTGACAATGTGGACCTGCGCTGGGAGTGGTTTCCCTCGGCCAATGAGCAGGTGCTTGTGGGCGTGTTCTACAAATACCTGAAGGACCCTATCGAACAAGTGTTTGTGGCATCAGACGGCAAGATGGGCAGCGGCGCCGACGCTTACTACATGCCGGCCAACTTGGGCAATGCCAAGAACTATGGTTTTGAAATAGACGTGGTAAAGTACATACGTCACTTTGGTGTGAAGGCCAACTACACCTACACCCACTCGGCCATCACCACCACCAAGCGCCAATACAAGCTCAATGGCAACGGCGAGTACGAGAGCGGTGTGACGCAGAAGCGTCCGCTGGTGAACCAGGCCCCGCACACGACCAACCTGTCGCTGCTCTACAAGGACACCAACCATGGTTGGAACGCACAGTTAGCGGCATCGTACACTGGCACCAAGCTGGCTCTCGTGTCGCCCTTCAAAAACGCCGACCAGTGGGACAAGGCTTTGTTTGGCCTTGACTTCAGTGCCGAGAAAAAGTTTGACAACGGTCTGTCTGTCTTCTTCAAGGCCAATAATCTGCTCGACGCCAAGCGCGAGCGCTACATCAAAACGGTGAACGAATCGAACCTGGAATATGAGGGGCAGCGCACCGACCGCACCGTGGTGGGCACCTACCGCTACGGACGCACCTTCCTGCTGGGTGTAAGATACACGCTTAAGTAACAACACCTTAGCCGGTGGCACCAACTGGCAGTGCCACCGCACAATAACACTAATCAGACTTCAAGATGATGCAAACCGGGCGCAATATGCCAAACCCGCGTGGGGCTGTGTGCCGAGGTGCAACTTATCGCTTAAATGAAAAGAGCTATATGAAAAAGTTCAGCACATACGCTTGCCTGGCTGCCATGGCAACCGCAGCAATATTCGCCACCTCGTGCGAAAATGACAACATCAACCCCTACGACTACACCGGAGGCGGCTCAAACAACAATACTAACCAAGGCTCGACCGAAGTAGTCAAGACGCAACTGGCCGAATATCCCGTTGGCTCGCTGGTGTGGACCAAGGACACCACGCTCACCGAGAGTGTGAAGATACCCGAGGGCACCTCGCTCTACATTGAGCCGGGGGTGACGGTCACCTGCAAGTCGGGCACACAGGTGCCCATCGAGATTGTGGTGTTGGGCAACCTCTACTGCATGGGCACAAAGGAGAAGCCCGTGGCCTTTGTGTCGAACACGCGCAAGGCCAACGACTGGGGCGGCATCATCTGCGGCTTTAAGTGTGAGGAGGTGGTGCTCAGCCACACCGAGGTGGCCTACGCCGGAGCCACTCCCACGGAGTCGTCGCTGTCGTACCAGAACGCCTTGTTCAAGACACCCATCGACGGTGGTGTGCCTGCCTTCCACTTTTGCAACGTCAATGGCAAGTTTGCCATGGCCGACTGCTACTTCCACGACATTCAGAACGATGCCACCTACTTTACCGGCGGCCAGGGCGTCATATACAACAGCATATTTGCCAACACGGGTAATGCGGCCGATGGCGGCGAGGCCATCAACGTGAAGGCGGGCTGCAAACTCGATGTGGCCAACAACGTGATATACGATGCCTGTACCAATGCCTTCAAACTGTCGAACAGTGGCAACAGCGAGACTATTCCGCTCACACAAATCACGGTGTACAACAACACCATGGTGGACTGTGGCTGGCGCCGTACAAAGAACAAGAAGGGGGGCAGCGTTTGGCTTGAAAAGGCCAGCGCGCCGGTGTTTGCCAACAACCTGGTGTACGACTGCCGCTACGGTATGAAGCAGCCTAAGAAGGACGGAGCCAACCTGAAGGACGCCTGTGTGGCGCCTAACTACTACTACGCTTCAACACAAACGGGCGTGGACCAAATGGCCAAGACTGCCGACCTCATTATTTGGAATGATAATGACATCAAGAGCCAGGTGCCCGGCCAACTCGACCCGCTGTTCAAAGCCTTTACGCAGAACCCGGCCATGAACATCAACTGCGAGGTGGACGATGCCTCGAAGGGCGCTCCCCTGCCCTACGACCGCAACTGGAACTTCAATGTGCAAGCGGGCAGTCCGGCTCTCAGCGGCGGCAAGGCTGACATTGCACGCATCTTTGAATACGGCTTGGCCTTCTTTGGCATGAAACGCATTCAGTTTGCCAATTCGGCCAACGACCAGAACTATTACTTTGCAGCACCTGCACCGAGCACGCGCTTTGGTGCACAGCTCTAAACGCTGGCCGCAGGAAAGCATTATTCAGACACCAGGCTCAAGTACCGACGCGGAAACGACTCGCCCGCCGAAGTGCCAGAGCCTGGTGTTCTTATTTACTCGCCGGGGGTACGGTGGTGATTATAGTTGCGTGATTATTAGTCGTTTGCACCCTAATTGTGTTCTGCAATGACTTGTAAACTACCACATGGCGCATTATGCGGCGGCGTTGTTAAGTATTTATTAGTAACTTTGCATGCTTTTACAAACGTACTACAACACATGAACAAGATATGCTGCATCGGGCACATCACGCACGATAAAATCATTACCCCTACCACCGAGGCCGACATGCCGGGTGGCACATCATACTACTTTGCACACGCCATGTACCACCTTAATGGGGGGAAGGACTTTGAACTTGTCACATCGCTGGCACCCACCGACATGCAGCCAGTTGACGAACTGCGCCACATGGGGGTGAAGGTGACTGTAATACCCTCGCGCCACACGGTGTACTTTGAAAACAAATATGGCGCAAACCAGAACAACCGCACGCAGCGTGTGCTGGCCAAGGCCGACCCCTTTACGGCCGAGAGCCTGGAGGGGGTTGAGGCCGGCGTGTTCCACTTGGGTTCGCTGCTGGCCGATGATTTTGGTCTCGATGTGATACGCGCGCTCAAGGCACGTGGCGTGGTGAGTGTTGACTCGCAGGGCTACCTGCGCGAGGTGCGCGGCGAAAAGGTTTTTGCCGTTGACTGGCCCGACAAGCGCGAGGCTCTGAAAATGATTGATGTGCTGAAGGTAAACGAGTATGAGATGGAGGTGCTCACGGGCCAGAAGGAGGCGCACGACGCTGCCCTGCAACTGGCCGAATGGGGGGTGAACGAGGTGTGTGTAACCTTGGGCGACTATGGTTCGGTGGTGCTTGAAAATGACCACTTTTACGACATTTGCGCCTATCCGCCCAAGCAGGTGGTTGATGCCACGGGGTGTGGCGACACTTACTCTACCGGCTACCTGTATATGCGCTCGCGCGGAGCCGACCCCAGCGAAGCGGGACACTTTGCCGCAGCCATGTCGACACTGAAACTCGAACACAGCGGCCCCTTTGCACGCACTGAGGAGGAGGTATTCTCGCTGATAAAATAATGTCCGCTACGCTCGCCATGCCCACGAATGTGCTGATGTGCACATTAGCGGGCATGGCGAGCGACACTTATTATACATTTTATTATCTTTGCACGTAGTTATGAACCTGACATCAATCATACGACCTGTGTTCAACAGCCGCTTGCACGCTATTGAACGCTACGAGAGTCACGCCGAGGACATTCAGCGCGACACGCTCGAACGACTACTGCACGAAGCCGCCCGCACCGAGTGGGGGCAACGCTATGGATATGACAACATGCACAGCTACGAGGAGTTTGCTGCCAAAGTGCCTGTAAGCACCTACGAGGAGCTGAAGGGATATATCGACCGCATGCGTCACGGCGAACGCGATGTGCTGTGGCCCGGACAAGTAAAATGGTATGCCAAATCGTCGGGCACTACCAACGACAAGAGCAAATTCATACCCGTAAGCCGCGACGGACTGCATGACACGCACTACCAAGGTGGCACCGACGCGGTGGCCCTGTACCTGCACAACAACCCGCTGAGCCGCCTGTTCGACGGCAAGGCGCTGATATTGGGCGGCAGTCACGCACCTAACTATAATGTGGCTAACTCGCTGGTGGGCGACTTGAGCGCCATACTCATCGAGAACATTAACCCGCTGGTTAACCTCGTGCGCATTCCGCCCAAAAAGATTGCCCTGCTGAGCGACTTTGAGGAGAAGCGCGACCGCATTGCCGAGATAGCCATTAAAAAGAATGTGACCAACATATCGGGGGTGCCGTCGTGGATGATGGCGGTCATTACACGTATGCTCGAACTGAGCGGCAAGCAGTACCTTGACGAGGTGTGGCCCAACCTTGAGGTGTTCTTCCACGGCGGGGTGGCCTTTACACCCTACCGCGAACAGTATCACCGCCTCATACGCTCTACTAACATGCACTACATGGAGACGTACAACGCCTCGGAGGGCTTTTTCGGTTTGCAGAACGACCCGCTCGACGCGGCCATGCTGCTCATGATTGACTATGGGGTGTTTTACGAATTTATCCCCCTCGACGAGGTGGGCAAGCCCAACCCTACCGTGCTGCCGCTGTGGGAGGTGGAGCAGGACAAGAACTATGCTATCGTGATTAGCACAAGCTGCGGTTTGTGGCGCTACCAAATAGGCGACACGGTGAAGTTTACGTCGACCAACCCCTACAAGTTTATTATCAGCGGACGCACCAAGAGCTTTATCAATGCCTTTGGCGAGGAACTGATTGTGGACAATGCCGAAAAGGGGCTGCACGAGGCTTGCAAGGCTACTGACGCCGTGGTGAGCGAGTATACCGCCGCACCGGTGTTTATGAACGCCGAGGGAAAGTGCCGCCACCAATGGGTGATTGAGTTCAGCCAGCAACCGGCCGACATGGAGGCCTTTGCCAATGCGCTCGACCTGGCACTGCAGCACATTAACTCTGACTACGAGGCAAAACGCCACAAGGACATCACGCTGCAACGGCTCGAGGTGGTGACAGCACGCCAGGGTCTGTTTAACGACTGGCTCAAGAGCAAGGGCAAACTCGGCGGGCAGCACAAGGTGCCACGACTGAGCAATAACCGCGACATTATTGACGACATATTAAAACTTAACTGATGCGCTCCACACACTTTCATACCCGACACTTGACGGGCTTGGTGTGCACGCTGCTTTGTGTGGCGTGCATGTTGCTTTCGTGCGCCAATCCGGGGTCGGGGCCCGATGGGGGACCTTACGACGAAACGCCGCCACGCATTGTGCAAATGCTGCCGGCGCTGGGCAACACGGGAGAGAGGGCACGAAAGGTGACGATTGCCTTTGACGAACCCGTGAAGATTGACAACGCAAGCGAGAAGGTGATTGTGTCGCCACCGCAAATCAATATGCCGGAAATCAAGACTTCGGGCCGACGCATCAGCGTGGAGCTGATGGACTCGCTCAAGCCTGGCACTACTTATACCATCGACTTTAGCGACGCCATTACCGACTGCACCGAGAATAACCCGCTGGGCAACTTCACATACTACTTTAGCACGGGCACGCAACTCGACACCATGGAGGTGGCAGGACACGTGCTGGCTGCTGAGAACCTTGAACCCGTGAAGGGCATCATGGTGGGGCTGCACAGCAATATGGCTGACTCGGCCTTTACAACGCTACCCTTCGACCGCGTGGCGCGCACCGACGCCAACGGCCATTTCTGCATCAAGGGGGTGGCGCCGGGCAATTACCACATTTATGCCTTGAAGGACGTGGACGGCGACTTTAAGTATACGCGCGGCGAGATGCTGGCCTTTAGCAGCGAAACGGTGGTGCCGTCGTCATTTCCCGACGTGCGGCACGACACGCTGTGGGCCGATACCATACGCATCGACACCATCAAGACAGTGGCCTACACGCACTTTATGCCCGACAACTTGGTGCTGAGGGCTTTTACCGAGAAGAATAACACACGGCAGCTGCTCAAGTCGCAGCGCGAACCGGCTTACTTCCGCACTTACTTTACAGCTCCCTCGGCGCATGTGCCGGTGGTGCGCGGCCTTAACTTTGATGCCGCACACGGCATTGTGGAGGACCGCTCGGCGGGAAACGATACCATCACTTACTGGCTGGCCGACACGGCGCTCGTAAAGCAGGACTCGCTCATGGTGGCCTACACCTACGAGGCTACCAACGACTCGACGCTGCAGCCTTACTTGCAAACTGACACGCTGTGTCTTGTGCCACAATTCTCGTATGAACGGCGGCAGCGACTGGCGGCCGAGGATTTGGCAAAGTGGCAGAAGGGACTTGAAAAGCGCCACAAACGCGGCGACTTCAGCCAAGAGAAACCACCCGTCAAGCCGCTGAAGATGCAGCTGGCTCTGCGCGGCAGCATCAATCCTGACGAGAATATGCACATCACCCTCGATGAGCCGGCGGCAAGGATTGACACAACTAAGTTCCACCTTTACCTTAAAGTGGACTCTACCTACAAGGCGGTGCCTTTCAAACTGAGGCGCGACGCGAACACGCTGCTGGCGTACACGCTGTATGGCGAATGGAGGCCGGGACAGCAGTACTTGCTCAACATTGACTCGACTGCCGTGACGGGACTGTCGGGAGCGGTGTGCAACAACTTCGACACCAAATTCAGTGTGGCGGGTGACGACAGCTATGGCTCGCTGTTTATGACAATAGCGGGGGCCGACTCTACTTGTGTGGTGCAACTGCTGCAAGGTGACAAGGTGGCCAAACAGGTGCGCGTGAAGAATGGCCGTGCCGACTTTTACTACACCAGACCTACCGACTACTACGTGCGGGCCTTTATTGACGCTAACGGCAACAACCGCTGGGACACGGGGTGCTACGCCGAGGGGCGCCAGCCTGAAATGGTGTACTACTATCCGCACAAAATTACGGTGCGTGCCAACTGGGACATTGAGCAGACATGGCAACTTGATGCGCTGCCGCTGAACCGCCAAAAGCCTGCGGAACTGGTAAAACAGAAGGGCGACACCAAGAAGACGCCGCGTAACCTTAACGCTGAACGCGAACGCAAAAAGCGAGGCGGGTGATGACGCCACACTATTATAGCAAACGGGCAAGCGGACTGTGGTGCGGACTGTGAAACGACCGCAGCAAGCCCCTGCCCTACTCTATTTCATTACAAACCAGACCTAAACACCATTATGAACTATGATTAAGAAACTCATGCTACTGCTGCTGTTAGTCGTGTCGGGACTACAGGCCAGCGCGCAATGCTCGTCGAACAACACGGCATTCAAAAGCGGCGAAACACTTATCTACGACTTGTACTTTAACTGGAAATTTGTGTGGATAAAGGTAGGCGTGGCCTCAATGAACACCACGCAGACTACCTACGGGGGGCACCCGGCCTTGCGCACGTATCTGATAACACGCGGCTCGAAAAAGGCTGACAAGATATTTGTGATGCGCGACACGCTGATGGCATACACCGGGCTCGACCTCGTGCCGAAGTATTACGTGAAAAAGGCTTTCGAGGGCAAAACTTACCGCAAAAACGAGGTGTGGTACTCTTACCCCAAAGGCAAATGCAACGTGAAGATGCGCTATCAGCGCGATCACAACCCGGCCAGCCACTCAAGTCACTCGAGCAAATACTGCGCCTTTGACATGATTTCGATGCTGATGCGCGCACGCTCGTTCTCGGCCGAAGGCATGAAGGTGGGACACCGCATCAACTTTTTAATGGCTGACGGACGCACCTGCGAGTGGAAGAGCATCGTCTATCGCGGCAAGAAGACTTTCAAAATGGAGAACAGCAATACCAAATACCGCTGCCTCGTGTTCTCGTTCGTTGAAAAGGAGAATGGCAAGGAAAAGGATATCGTTACCTTTTACATTACCGACGACAAGAACCACCTGCCGGTGCGACTCGACATGAACCTGAACTTTGGTACTGCCAAGGCGTTCCTTACGGGGGCACGCGGGCTGCGCAACCCGCAAACGGCTAAAATCAAGTAACGCTACCCCTAATGGGGGCGACGCGTCCTCGAGGGGAATATGCAATGCCCATACACCCAATAAAGGCTCACAGACAGCGCTCATTACGCGCCCGTCTGTGAGCCTTTGCCTTAATGCCTGACGCGGGACGAGGCTGCTGAAAAAACCGACGCGGGACGCGTCGCCCCCATTAGAGGTAGCGTTTGGTGTTCGAGTCCGTCGTATGTTCACGTTTTATCAAACGGCAATATAAAACAAAAGTAGTGCAGATAGCTGTGAATGCTACCTACACTACTTTTTACTTTGATTATCAATGCTATTATGCCAAACAGTGTAGAGTGCAGACAAAATGCTGCAAAAGTCTGTATGGGGAGTGCACAAGCGGTTTTTAGGTCAGTGCGTGCACACTCATTTCAGCACCTTGACCACCTTGCCTTGTTGCGTGCGTATAATGTTTACACCGTGTTGTAACTGCGTGATGCGTTGGCCCGATGGTGTGTAGATGGTGCCCCCCAGGGTGCTCATGTCAGGGGCATTATCTGTTTCGGCATTGTTAATTCCTACGGCAGGGTAGGTTACGTCCACGTCGCTGCCGTCAATGCCCTTGATGGTGCAAAGGCTCCATATTGGGTGGTTGGCGTATGCCTGTGCGTATTCGGGGTACACGCATAGTATGGTGCCACGGTTGGGTTTGAGCCCATCAAAGCAGTCGGGACTTGCACCAACCATTGTCATGTTGTCTTGTCCGTCGTACCAAGGCATGTGGGCATAAATTGTGTCGAGCTGGCAACCCTGGAAAGTGTTGTAGAAGATAGTGCCCATTGTTGATGGCAGACTGACTGTGCGTAAGTCACCGTCCACGAAGAGCATTTGGCCAAGCATGGTGGTGTGTTCGGGGAAGGCAATGGATTTTAATTTATTACACCCCACAAAGGCCCAGCGCATCACTACCAAATTGGTGTTACCATCGCGTGGCTCGAATATGACGCTATCAAGATTTTCGCAATCTTGTGCAAAGCATTCGGGCATGCGCAGCACGTCCTTGCCAATTATGATTTTGCGCAATTCGTCTTGTGACGAGAATGGGCCCAAGATAGATGCATGGGCGTTGGCAGCCTCGTACTTGGCATTGTGAGCGCGGTAATCGAGGGTGCGCATCTCGCCTGAATTTCCTTCAAAGGTACCCTTATATATAGGCACTTGACCCGATGCGTGTTACAAATTCAGGTATTGTGACATGTTGCAAATTAGGGCAACCGCTGAAGGCAAAGTCTCCTATTTCGAGTGGCGTGTCGTCAGTACGTGGTGTGAAATCGATATCAGACAGTTTGTTCATGCCGCAGAACAGTCGGGTAGGTAGTTTCTCAACCTTAGGGCCTATGGTCACGTGTTCTATCGTTTTATCGCCATCGGTATACATGTCGGCATTTCGTGCGTTCCATACGATGTGTTTCAGCGAGTCATTGCGCATCCAGCCCACATAGCGCACATTTTCGGGTATGGTTATTTCGTTGAATAAGCAGTTTCCAAACACGCTTGTGCCAATGGAGTCGGTGCGCAGGGGGAAGGTAAAGTTTTCTGCCAAGGCTTTAGAACTTTGGAATGCGTAGTCGCCAAAGGTAAGTGGTAGTTCACTCTCTTCAAATTCAAATTTTGAGAGTTGTGGACAACCGCTGAAGATTTCTTCAGGTAGGCGCCTTACGTCAGCTCCTACGTTAACGCTTTGTAGTGAATTACAGTTGTGGAAAAGATGGATTGCAGGCGTGTTGGTCACGTTGTAGTCAACATGCTTGAGGTTATAACAGTTGTAGAATGCGGATTGGCCCACGAAAGCATCTTTGCAAGGCACTGATATAGTGTCTGCATAGCAGCTTTCAAATGCATACTTGCCTATATATTTAAGGTTGGCAGGTAAGTCGACTTTGTTGCGCGTTTGGCAAAAAGCAAACGCTTCATTACCGATGCTGTCCACATATTCAGGTAGCTGTATGTTGATGATATTAGTGCCGTAAAAAGCAGATTGTCCGATGGTGAGTGGCAGACTGTCGGGACGTTCCTTGAAGTTCAGTGTCTGCAATTTTTTCGCCATATAGCAAATTCTGTTAGGAATACGTCTTACATTAGGCCCAATATTTAACGTTACGGGTGCGAACTGTGGACTTGTTTCGTCGGGCAGATTGTGAGCCAAATAATTCACAGTGCGCAATTTGGGGCAGTCAATAAACGACATTCCGTCACCATAATAGTTATAATATTCATCTTCCCATTTGTCTTCCAACGTGTCAACATATTCACATTCAATGTCGGGAATGGTGATGCTTCTTAATTCTTCACTATTCAAGCCATAGCATTTCTTTAGCGTTGATGGTATGGTTACTCTTTCAATTTTTGTACCATTAAATGCGAGGCCGTCAATAACCTCCAACCCTTCGGGCAGATTGACAGCTGTAATGTTAGAGCCAAAAAAAGCTCTGAGGCCGATACGGCGCAGCGACTGCGGCAGTACAACTTCGCGTTCGGCGGTGTAGTACGGCTCTTTTATTTGGACAAAATCGTCAATGATTTCGGTTGTGCCCTCTTTAATTACAAGTGGATTGGGCGCATTCACGTCCAAGTCGGCCGCAATGGCGCGGTTGCCCATATAGGCTACGCCGCCGTTGGCCTCGAATTGCGCTTGAATCCACGGTGTGTTGGCAAAGCTGGTGCTACATACTTTGTTAACGCAGGAAAAGTCGGGCAGTTCTGTCAGTGCTGTGCCTCTAAAGGTCTCTTTTCCTACAAAACGCAAGTTGCTTGAGAACTTTACATTCTTCAAATTCTCGCAGGTAGAAAATGCGTAATCAGGTATGCTGTCGATGCCCGAAATGTCTGCTTCGGAAATTTGTGTATTTGAAAAAGCCTTCGTGCCAAGTTCTGTAAGCAAACTGAAATCCAAGCGTTGAAGCCCGCTATTGCTGAAAGCGTGTTCCTCTACACATACAGGTTTTAACCCGTCGATATGTGTCAGCGATTTGCAGTCATCAAAGGCATATTGTTTTACTTCTTTGATGTTTGGAGAGCATGTAACAACCGAAAGTAATTCACAGTCAGATGCCATTTGGTAGCCCAAACTCTTTTGATTGGACGGCAAATAGAGCTTTTGAAGCGTCTTGCTTTGTTCCATGAATGCCCCGCTTAGGCTCATGTCAAAGCAGTCGTAGTAGCGGCACGAATAGGCGAACATGCCACCGCTCACTTCTCGTACAAATTTGACGGTGTCTTTTGGCGAAAGGTAGTAGTCCACGCTGATGGAACTTTCGCCTCCACTGCCTCCATGTGCATAGCGTCCCCCATCAGGTGTCAGAATAGCATCAGAAAGGTCAATGGTCTGTAGATCCGAAAATTCAGGGTCTGCCTGGCTGAACATGCTGATGTCGACAGAGTTGATGGGGCCTTGCAATCTAAGGCGTTTGATGCTTGATATTTTTACGTTAGAGGCATCAAGTACATCGGGCAAAGTGCCTGCTTGGGTGAGTTTAACAGCTAATGAGTCGCCTTGTACAAAGACACCATTGTCGTCGTAGTCGTTGTTGGTGGCGGCAGTGGCTCTATATGCCGTAAATGTGCAGATAGCCAGCGCAGCCAGAATGTGTGGTAGGGGTAATCGCATAGTGGTGTTAGGTGTTAATTGGTTAACTTTTGATTTTATAACAGATGTATATGCAAAGATATGGCATTGTGTAGTGGTATACCTCATTATAAATAATGATTTTTCGGCATTGCTTATGGCAAATTATAGAAGTATACAGTGTTTTTGCTGCTTCCCTGCTCCAAACTATAGACATAAGAGCTGTTTTTTAACGATAGCAAAAAGGAGTCTTACGCATGGATTGTTTATATTTGCATAGGTTGAGGCTCGGCATAACGCACAAGCAAGCTTGCTTGTTACCCCATTAACTCCCAAAATCAGCCAACGGTATAACATAGAATAATTGACAACAACACACCTTATGAACAAGATAACAACACTAATAGCCGCCTTTGGCATAAGCATGGGCGCCTCGGCACAGAGTTATGACAAACTGTGGCAGGAGGCCAAGGCACACGTGGATAACGACCTGCCCAAATCGGCCATAGAGGTGGTGAACAAAATACAGCAAAAGGCTGTGGCCGAGGGCAACGACGCGCAGCTGCTGCGCGTGATGCTCACGCAGCGTATGCTCGGTGCCGAATTGTCGGCCGACAGTGTGGCGCCATGGTTGCAGCGCATGGAGGCTGCTCTGGCTGCCGAAACAAAGCCCGCCATGCAAGCCCTGTGGCACGTGGCATTGGCCAAATGCTATGAAGGAACCAACTATAGGCAAGTGCTTGTAATTGACGGGAATACCTTGACGCATGATGCCCTGCAACAGCGGGCCAAGGCACACTATGAGGCCTCGTTGGGCAACCCCGACGCACTGGCCAATGCGCGGGTGGATAACTATTTGCCCTTGTTTACTAAACATGAGGGCAGCGCTTGCTACCACAACGACTTGTTGCACGTGGTGTTAAACGACTATTGTGAGAGCGGCGTGACAAAACAAGGCGACAAACAGGCGTGGACTGAGAAAATTGCCGCCTTCTACAAGGCTCGCCATGCCAACGATGCCGCCCTGCTGCTGTCGCTGCGTGCACTGGAACAGCGTTACGAAAATGCCAGCGTGAAGGGCCGCATAGAGCACAACGCATACTATAAAGCTTTGTGCCAGTTGACAGACGAATATGCCGGCGCAGGCAGTTGTGTCAAGATTTATGAAGCCATGGTGGCCCTGCAAGCGAACTATGTGCCGAAAGACGGACCGTATGCCGCACACAACGACAGTGTGCTGATGGCGCAGGCCGAAAAAGGTATCAGTCTCAGCAAAAAAGGTAATGCAGCCAACGAATTGCGCAATTTTGTGGCGCGTATGACCGCCCCGGCCGTGTATGCCGATGGATTGCAGCACGTGTGCTACCCCGGCAGCCAGTTGGCACTCGCTTTCAGAACACGGCATTTGCGTGAGGCCGAACTGCGGGTGACACGTTTGCCAAAATCGGCAGCCGAACTGCATGCTGCCGATAACGATGCGCTGAAGGCTTTGGCCAAAAAGGCCGGCAGTGATGCTTGCACCATAACGCGGCTGCAACTGACCGGACAAACCGCCCCCTATGCCTGGCGCACCGACAGCGTGAGGTTTGAAGTGCCCAATGTGCCGGGCGTTTATTATGTAGAGCTTGTGGGCGATGGCAGGGTGCTTGAGGGCAGCACCATGGCGGTGAGCAGTTTGAGCGCCGTGTGCTTTGCTACGCCGGGAGGCAAGACCCGCATCACCATGGTAGACAGCCAGACGGGGCGCCCCGTGACGGGGGTGCAACTGACCGCCTACCGCTACGACAACCGCAGCCACAAGTTGCGGCAGATAAGGACGTATGCCACCGATGCTGAGGGCAACGTAAGTTTGCAAACCGACGTCAACCGCTATGATGCTACGCTTTATGCCGCTACCACAGCCACCGATGCCGCATCGCCGTTGTTCAACATTAACAACATACGCTATTATGATACCCAGCGGCAGTGGGCCGAAACGCGTGTGCAGCTATATACCGACCGTGCCATTTACCGACCGGGCCAAAAGGTGGCTTTTTCGGCAGTGGCCTTCACCCGTGAGGGCGATGTGCACCGGGTGCGGCCCGCCTTGCAACTGAAAGCCACATTGCGTAATGCCAACGGCAAGGTGGTGGACACCCTGTTGGTGCAGACCGATGCCTTTGGCACAGCGAGTGGCGAGTTCAACCTGCCGCAAGCCTGTCTGCCAGGACGCTTCAGCATAAGCGTGGACAATCGCAGTGTGTCGGGGCGCAGCTATTTCAGAGTGGAGGCGTATAAACGTCCAACTTTTACGGCCACCACGCAGCCTGTCAAGACAGCCTATGCCCTGGGTGACAGTGTGACGGTGGAGGGCGAGGCCAAAACCTACAGCGGGGTGGCAGTGGCCGATGCCCGGGTGCAGTACACAGTGCGCCGCACAGCATGGTTCTTTTACAACGATGACGAGATGGCGCCGCAAAGCGGTGAGACCACTACCGATGCCGAGGGACGTTTCAAATTACCCGTGTTGCTCGAAAGCCCTGAAAATGAAACCAATGCCGCCTTGCCGCGTTACAACCGCTATGCTTATGTGGTGGACTACGCCGTGACAGCCCCTAATGGCGAGACCGCACAAGGTTCGGCCACGCTGAATGTGGCCACACGCAAGGCCTGGCTCGAAGTGAGTGCGCCGCAAACCATTTATCGCCGCCAGGGTGCTGCGCTGCCCACATTCGGCATACGCCAGCTTAATGCGCAAGGCGAGAATATGGCCGCAAAGGGTACATTCGTACTGCGCAGGGGTGGGGAAGAGGTTGCCCGCGGTGTGTTCGACACCTGCGAACCGCTTGCCATCAGCCAGCTGGCACAGTTGCCCTCGGCACAGTACACGCTGAGTGTGCAAACTGCTGAGGCTGCGGCCGACACGGTGACCTTTACCCTGTTGCGCGACACCGACACCACCCCCGTGGTGGCCAACCAGCCCTTCTTCTTTTACAAAGAAACGGCCAACGATGGTGCGGCGGCACGCATAGTGGTAGGGTCCACCGAAAAGGACGCTTGCTTGTTTTACGATGTAGTGGCAGGCAACCGGGTGGTGGAGAGTCGCCGCATCATGCTCAACAACGAACTGTTGCATCTGACCTTCGACTATAAAGAGGCGTATGGCGATGGTGCCGTGCTGTGTCTGGCCATGGTGCGCCACGGACAGCTCTATAAGGAAAGTGTCAGTGTGGAAAAACCTAAACCCGACAAGCGCTTGCTGCTGCATTGGACCTCGTTCCGTTCGCGTTTGACACCCGGACAGCAAGAGGAGTGGCGCGTGCAGATAACCCGTCCCGACGGCACACCGGCCGATGCGCAAATGATGGCCTGCCTTTACGATGCCTCGCTCGACGCGTTGGTCAAAAACACTTGGGCTGACTATGCCGTCAACTTTTATCGCAATTTGCCGTCACCCTTGTGGCAGACGAATTGGACTGTGCGCGGTCTGGCATTGTATGGGGTGTATGACTACAAGCGCCTGTCAGTGCCCGATGTGCAGTATAGCCGTTGGCGCAACGATTTGTTCAATTACGAACGCGTGTACGATTTGGCTGGCATTCGTCCACGCCGTATGCGCACCATGACCACGCTTGAGGTGGACAAACCTATGATGATGTTGGCCAAAGCCAATGTGGCCACGGATATGTACGATGCGGGCGCGGCTGAAAGTGCAAGCAGCAATCAAAAGAAAGAAGCGGCTGGCGGTGCACCGCAACCGTTGCAAACGGCTGCGCCACGCACCAACTTTGCCGAAACGGCTTATTTCCGTCTGGCGCTGCGCACCAATAGCAAGGGCGAGGTGGTGATGGCATTCACCCTGCCCGAAAGTATGACGCAGTGGAACTTTGCGGCATTGGCCCACGACCGCGACATGAACCACGGACGGCTCGACACCACGGTGGTGGCGCGCAAGGACTTTATGGTAGAACCCGCCTTGCCGCGCTTTTTGCGTCAGGGCGACACGACCGACTTGCCCGTGAAGGTGACCAACTTGTCGGACAAGGCAGTGTCGGCCACGCTCACTCTGACGCTTGGTGATGCGGTGAACGGCCAGTTGCATCACAAGGCCGATGCCAAGGTGATGTTGGCGCCGGGCGAAAGCCGGGTGTACACTTTTCCCTATCAGGCCAAGGGTGACGAGGGGGTGATGGTGTGCCGCGCCATGGCACAAGGCAAGGGCTTTGCCGATGGCGAGGAGCACTACCTGCCCGTGCTGACCAACGAGGTGCAGGTGACACGCACATTGCCTTTTTCACAAACAAAGGCGGGGGTGCTGACATTGCGCACCGACACCCTGTTTAATGTGGAGGGGGCAAGTCACCGCGCGTTGAGTGTAGAGGTGTCGTCTAATCCCACTTGGTACGCTGTGACGGCACTGCCCGCACTGCAGGGCACCGATGGCTGCATCAGTGCCAACGATTGGGCCACCCGTTTTTATGCCTTGGCCATTGGACAGCAGGTGGTGCACGATAATCCCGAAATCAAGGCTTTGGCCTCGGGCGGCAGCACGGCGGAACTTGATGCGCTGGCCAAACTGAAGGCTGAGGGCCTGACCGACCTTACGCCGTGGTTGCAGCAGGGCACTGCCGAACAGGAGCGCGCCGAGGCTCTGCGCCAAATGTTTGATGCGGAGTTGACGGCTGCACGCATGACTACAGCCATTGACAAACTGAAGACTTTGCAGCAGGCTGATGGTGCTTACAGCTGGTATCCCGGCATGGGCGGCAATGCCTATACTACGCTGGAGGTGGCCATACTGTTGGCACGCGTGGAGAACTTGACGAGTTGCCAGCAAGGGCACAGGCAGTTGGCACAGGCCATGGATTGGCTCAAGCAGTATATAGCTGGTGTGGTACGCGAAATGAAACGTGTGGAAAAGGAAACCGGGCACAAAGTGCTGCCAGGTGAACTGGCTATGCGCTATTTGTATTTGCTCACTCTGACGGGTGACAAACTTGACGATAATGCGTCGTACCTTGTGGCGCGTGCCGCTTTGCAGAACCAGGAATTTACCATGTATGGCAAGGCGGTGGCGGTGCAGGTGATGGCCCATTATGGCAAAAAGGCTGAGGCCGAATTGCTACTGAAAAGCTTGTTGGAACATACGGTGACGAAGGACAGCATGGGACGCTGGTTTGACACGCCGCGCGCAGAGTGGTCGTGGCGCTCATACCGCATTCCTACCCAGTGTATGGCTATTGAGGCGCTGCACGCCTTGGGCCATGAAATGGCGGCGGACGAAATGCGCTTGTGGCTGTTGCAGGCCAAACGTACGCAGATGTGGGAAACCTCGCGCGCCTCGGCCGATGCGGTGTATGCGTTGCTTGCCACGGGTGGCAAACAGCAAGGTGTGATGCCTTTGGCCGAAAAGACTCCAGTGTATTACACGCTCTATAACCATAACAAGGTGGTGGGCTTTAATGCCAAGAGCCAGAGTAGTATGCCGCAAACGGTTGGCTATTTCAAGCAAACTTACACTGACGCTTCGGCCACTGGTGCCACGACTGTCAGACTGGACAAGCGCACAGACGGTTTGTCGTGGGGTAGTGTGTATGCCACTTTCTCAGCACCAGCATCACATGTGCCAACTGAAGGAAAGGGCTTGCTGCTGACCCGCAAATTCGAGGTGAAACGGGCTGGCGAATGGGTGGCTGTGAATGGAACGACCACATTGGCCAAGGGCGACCGGGTGCGTCAGGTATTTACCATCACGGCAGACCGCGACTACGATTTTGTGGCGCTCACGGCCTCGCGTCCGGCTTGTTTGCAACCGGCCCAGCCTCTGTCGGGATATGCCTGGAACATGGCACTGCTTGCATATCGCGCTGTGCACGATGCCGCTACCGACTACTTTGTAGAGAAACTGCGCAAAGGCACCCACCAGTTTGCAGAGGAATTGTTTGTTGACCGCACCGGCCAATTTGCCACAGGTGTTGCCACAGTCAGTTGCGTGTATGCGCCCGAATTTTGTGGCACGGCGGGAGAGGTGAAACTCATTACGCACTAAGCGTTGTGTGTTGGCACACAAAAAAGTGTCGCCCATTAAGAAGATTGCAACTTCTTAATGGGCGACATATCATGGGGCTGCTGAAAAATGCCCCGACGCGAGACGCGTCGCCCCCATTAGTGCTTGCGTTTTCTATCAGATTGACAGGTTAAAAAGCAAAATTGAAGCCATGAGAAGAACTGTTGTATCAGAGCATTTCGCTCGAATGGGGGCGTTTTGTGTCTCCTAATGATGCCATTCTGCGAACGTGCTCAAGCACCCATTAGATGGAAGCCTCGGAAACGGGGCTTCTGTCTTTTTTAAGCAATCGGTTCGTTTTCGGCACGAAAGCGGGTATTTCCATTTCACGGAAACAGATGTGCAGCCCGATGGCACGTGTCATGAGCAAGTCGTCGTGTTTGCCCACGATAGCGCCGTAAGCCCCATTCTGTTTCCGTTCATAAGTGTCGTATTCGTCAAGACACCTCTTGTCGCGCTCGATATAGAGGCGGTCGCGCACACACTTTATCAAAGTAGAGATAATCATCGGTTTGGTAGCCACATTTGTGTGGAATCCATACTTGCGTGGTGCCCCCTCTCGGATTTCCTCCTCCGACTGGCGGCGTGCATACAGGTTAGGGTAGATGTTGGAAATTTGGTTGAGAATATACTGCGACTGGTCGCCGCCCTCCACCTGCCGTTCCTTGTCGTGTGTCTCCAAGGTGTTGCTCTCGATGACCAAAAGCGACTCGTTGTAGTAAGCTGCAATTTGAGCCGCACGCCATGCAAGGCGGTCGATGTCGCAATGGCCGTACCACTGTGCCACCACCGAGGGTGGTTCGCTGCCGTCAATCATGCTCAGACGGTCGAACACCACGATGACTGACCAGTCGGCCTTGTTGGATCGTCCGCCAATATCCACGACCGTGAGATAGCGGTCGGTCACCTCTACATCGTCGAACACCTCGGGCTTCGCCCAAATGTGGAGCAAGCCCTGCTTGTCCTCAGAGAAGCGCAGGTTCTTCAAGGCATCCTCCCCTTCGTCGGTATCGGCATAGACTTCGCCGATGAACTGCGGCGGACGGCAATACGGCTCAAAGCGTTTGACCAGATACTTGTCGAACACCATTGTGCCCGAATGGACGAACGCCTCCGTGTCGTCAGACGGGAACTCCGAGGCCATGACCGCGAAGTCGTTCTTTCCCGAACGCTCACGGATATACCAGTTGATAGCTTCCATGGAAGCCCCACGTTCCCATAGCGACCACAGATAGCGTCCCGACTCCTCACGATTGGACGGCACATTCGCATTGAATCGGTTGAGCCACAGATGCTGTGCAAAGTCACGCTGCTCGTCGGCTGATGCAAACGGTCGCGAATAGTGCTCAATCTGAAACCATGCGATGAAGAGGGCCTCGAACTGCGATGGTATCTGAGGGTCGGCAGCAGCAGAGTATTCGGTGTGGAAGAAATTGCCCGTACCATTTGCTGTGCTCTCCATGACAATCATGGTGTATGGCTCGTCGAGGATACCCGAACATGCGGAGCGCACGATGTCCTCGGGTGACTTGCCGTCCGTTTTTTTCCAAATTCCTACCTCCGACAAGTGAACGAGCGAATAAGCTCCGCCACGGCAACCGTCTGGCCGCTCGGCGGTACCAATCTTAATTTTGCAGTTTCGCTGCGGCACACGCGACGTAGACCCCGACTTGCCCACGCCCACCAGTTTAGGCTCATTCTGCGAATACGCTTCTCCCATTTTGTGCAGGAACTCCACCGGGTACTTCTTAATCATGTTGTCAAACATGTCCTTGATTTCGTCAGAAGCTGTGCCTTGGTGAGCGATGATGAGCGAGTTGAGCCCTTTCTTGTGGAAGAACTGGAGCCACGCCATGTAGAGCTGCGTGGTGGTAGAGCCGCCCCACTGACGCGCTTTCAGCAGGATAAGACGGATCGGTTCCTTGGCCTTGCGCCTTGCCTCGAAGCGCGATACCAAGATTCGCTGTGGATAGTAAAGACGGAAAAGCACGTCCTTTCCCGCCTTTTTGTTGTGGATATACACCAGCGTAGCCGCCCAGAAAGGAAAGTCGTGCTTGTAGCGCAGGCGAATGAACTGGCGTGACACCTTGATGTAGTCGGTGTTGTCAGGCTCGACATGAAGCACGTCAGAGAGAAATCGAGAGATGGAGCCAGCCTTTACCAACTTTTTTACAAACGTAACGTTCATCATCTCTACAGGAAGCCACTGAATTGGAATGGCGAAGTCGGAGATACAGACACGCACACGTTCGCCCACCGACCCCTCGCCAGTGACGGGGTCGAAGTGGGCGTACATGATTTCATTGCGTCGGTCATTCTCCGTCAGCAATGCGGCAATCTCTGTATCTGTCATATTGGTTGTCATACCACCCATTTTTTATGCGGTAAATAAACTCTCCGACTGTGCGCGGCGTAAGGTAGAACTTGGGCGCAGGCTGGTTGACAATATTCGTGACCAGTTCATACACCGACTTGTCAGGAAACTCCTGCTTCATGATGATGAAGCGTCGGTAAATCTCCTCGAACATCTCACGCTTGTTTCTCCTCATACGCGGCATGGGCTTGCCCGCCGCCATAGTTGAAATGACAATAGCTGCCCTCTCCTCGCTCACCCAGAAGCGAGAAGCAGGCGACTCAGCCACCAACTCAAAGATGACAGGCATGATGATGATGCTTGCTTCGGCAAGTTTTTCGCGGTATGCCCTCATGAGGTCGGCATTGCGTGCCCTCGTAAACTCTAGTATGCTGCCAAAATACTTCATAGTATCACTGTAACGTGTTGGCGTAATTAGTAAACAAGTTAACGGGTTGACTTGAATTTACGCCAAGGGTTATTTTTTTCCTATACAAAGTTAGCGAAGCCAACTCACAATAGTTAAAAGTGGAAGCACGTCTTCTATGTTTATTTTTGCACTGAATATGGCACATCCTAAATAAAAAGAAGATAATGGCTGAAAATAACCAAGTTAAGAGCAGACGCGACCAGCAGTTGGAGCGGCTGAGGAAGAAATACCCCGACAAGAAATTTGAGGACGACGAGGAAATCTACGGTCAGATTTCCGACGATTACGACCAATACGAGCATGAATTGGACGGTTACCGAGGCCGTGAGAAAGCCTTGGGCGACATGTTTTCCGCTGACCCGAGAAGCGCCCAGTTCCTTGCCGACATGCACAACGGGCAAGACCCTGTGCTTGGCCTTGTGAAGAACTTCGGCATCGAAATCAAGGACGTGCTTGACGATCCCGAGATGCAGGACAAGATAGCCGAAGCCAACAAGGAATATGTGGAACGTGTGGCCAAGTCGAAGCAGCTCGACGAGGAATACGAGAAGAACATGGAGGTGAGCCTTGAGACCCTGCGCCAGTTCCAGGAAGAACGCGGCATGAGCGACGAGCAGATAGATGCCGTGGCCGATGCCATGCTCTCTGTGGTGAAAGACGGCGTGATGGGCAAGTTCTCGCGCGAGACCTTGGAAATGTTCGTCAATGCCATCAACCACGACAGCGACGTGGCCAATGCCAGCGAAGAGGGTCGTGTGGCAGGACGCAACGCCAAGATTGTGGAGGGGCTGCGCAAGCAGAACAAGGGCGACGGTACGTCACCACTGAACGGCAAGAATGGCGGTGCGCCCAAGAACAAGAGAAACATGGACATCTTCGACTTTGCAAATGCTGCAAAATAATACGTCATGAGCATTAGTGTAGAATTTCCAAATACAAAGCCACGTGAACCCTCACAAGGAAGTGCAGGATTGCGGACACATATCGGTGGTGCCTGTACCACTGTAAGTGCGTTAATGGAAGCAAGCAAAGCTATACATAACGAAGGCTTTGTGAAGAAAAGCATTGTCAAGGTACCGGTTAGAACGAAATATAACAATAACAAATAAAAACAAATTAAAATGAGCGCAGAAGTAACAACTACTCAGCAACAGAACTCTGGCAGTGCAAACACGCCAGCCAGTCCTGAACTTACTCCAAGTGCTGGTTCCGCTGGTCTTCAGACACAGTTAGGGGGTGCGCCTACTACCGTCAGCGGAGTAGAGAACGCATCAGGAGGTATGGGCGAACTTGTAATGCCCGAAGTTGACAAACGAATTTTCATGTTTGAACGTGATCAGAACGCTTTGATGCAGCTTATGCTGATGGCAAAGTCCGTGAACGTTCATAGCATGGAAGTAAAACACTATGCAATTGACCAAGGCACACCAATCGTTACGGTTGCATCTGTTAATGGCAATACTATCACGTTGGTAAATGCCGACCAGAAGAAAGTTCGAGCATACGACACCCTTATGGTCAAGAGAGTCAAAGGCTACGACTTTATCGGTGGTACCAATGTCATGAGCCGTCGTCCCCTCCAGCTCTTTGTAAAGAGCGTGAACAACGACGACACAATCACCTGTATAGCAACCAACGGTGTTAAGCAGGCTGCGACAGACCAGTATGGCAGTCTTCCAACAGCAACCTCTCCAACAGCAAGCAATACCAATATCATAACAGCAGGTACGAAGTTAGTACGTTTGTCTAATGCCATGTATGAGACTCAGAAGTGGGTTGACCCCAATACTGTCATTCCTTCTCCAGACGACTTGTACTTGCAGAAGCGAGGTATGACAAGCATCGTATCAAAGTATCTTGCCGACCAGAACATGGAGATACCTTACGATGAGGCTGTCAAGGCAGAGGCTCAGTTGCGTGAGTTCAAGGCTGCCGGCAACCGTACGCTTCTCGTTTCTCAGCAGAACAAGATGCTTGTACGTTCAAGCATGGGTGACGACCAGTGGGACTATACAACCAATGGTGTTCGTTGGCAGGTGAAGCGTGAGGTGAAGCATCGTGGCAAGTGGACATTTGAGGATGTAATGTCTCTCATCAAGCTATACTACGGTGGTGCAGACAAGCCTAAGTCCGGTCTCTTCCTCGTTGGTAACAATCTTGGTCAGAGCTTGCAGCTCATTGACTGGAGCAAGCACCCAGAGGTTACGATGGAGCCTTACACAAATGAGAGACTTGGCTGGAAGGTGACACGCCTGTACTGCATCTTCGGTGAGCTTCAGATTAAGATTGAACAGACGTTCAATGATTGCGGCTACGAGAACAGCGGTTTAATTGTTGGTGAAGACCGTTTGGTTCACTATGTACGTCGTGGTGAGAGCAGCTACACTGAAGACGTTGAAGGTGAAGAGGCAACACGCAATGGTGTTCTCGTCAGTGACGCTCTTGGCTTGAAGGGCAACTGTCACATCTGGGTTGATGGCGACGATGACGATGACGACACCGCTCCTACAGCAGACGAGTTCCGCTTGTGGAGTAGTGACACAGCTCCAACCGAAGCTGATCTCGAAGATGGCGTAATTTACGTGTTCGCTTATGGCATGAACATCAAGTCTGGCACAGCAACTATTACTGTGAGTGCAGGAGACGCATTCAAGTACAATGCGACAGGCGAGAACGAGAAGAAGTGGGTTCGTTTCTACGGCCCTATTTCAGCTGAGTAACTTTTTAGTCAACGCTAATTATGGGGGTGGATGCGCTTTAAGTCAATCCGTCCCCATTTTTAATAAAAAAAATATAACATGGAAATTAAAACATACGGAGTATATGGTCTCACGGAATGGCACGGTAAAGTTAAGGCCGGCACCATTGAGGCGAACTTATCGTTCGTTGGTGGCACGTCTTCTCCAACTGGTTCGCAACCTGCATACATGGTGACCAAAGACCCAATTACACAGTTTGTAATTGAGAACTCAAAGGAATACAAGAGTGGTTTTATCAGACTCGTAATGCGTCAAGTACTGCCCGGTACTCACATGCGAATTGCTACCCACAAGTCTATTCCTGACAGTGACGAACAGGTGAATGAGCATTTGTCTGAAGAAATAAAGACTGAAACAGTGAAGCCGACTGTGGAAGTAGAAACGCCTACACCAGAGACAGGCATCGAGCCTATAGAAGACGAACGTGGTCTTACTGAAGTTGAGTTCAGTACCAACCAAGAAGCCAAGGACTATCTTACAAAGACGTTTGGTGTGAAGAGTGGTACGATGAGAACTCGTGCAGAAATTATAGCTGTAGGTGAAAACCATGGCGTTAAAATCACTTTTGTAACCGAGTAATCACAGCGACGGTATGGTGTACAAAATCGAAGTCGTGGAGCGTGACGTGCGCATTGCCATTGACGAGAACAAGACAAGCGAGCAGCTCATCAGCGATGAGGACATTGACACCTTATCGTTGAATGACATCATCCGCTCAAAGATAGTGGAAGCCGTTCGGCGTGTAGAGTCGTCCGCTCCCGTTCGCTACTTGGAAGAGGGTCACGTGTTTGGCGATGCCATCTACTGGGAGCGTAACGGCAGCGGTTGGACTCTGCTGCCCGATGATTTCATGCGTCTTATTGCCTTTCGCATGAGCGACTGGGAACGTACCTGCTATATGGCTATATCTGCTGATGACCCATTGTATGATCTTCAATCTTCCAGATACAAGGGTATCCGCGGCAATGTCCAGAAGCCAGTGTGTGCCGTAGTGAACCGTGCAGAGGGCAAGGCGTTGGAGTTCTATTCGTGCAACAGCGAAGACGCCTATGTCAAGCGCGCCTCGTACATACCTTATCCGGAGATAGACGAAGACGATGGCATAGACATCTCGGAGCGTTGTTATACCGCCGTGGTCTACATGACCGCAGCATTAGTATTAACCGCCTATGGTGCAAGCGAGCAGGCAGCTGCAATGAACACCTTGGCAAAAAGCATTTTTGAATAATGAGTTCAATACCGACGAAACAGATAGACGGCGATGTGGCCATCGGCAGGGACGCTAATGTAGGCGGCAATGCCACTGTGCGCGGCTCGTTGAAGGTTGGCCACAACCTGACCGTTGAGGGCTGGCTCGATGCCAAGAACATAAAAGGTCCGAACAAAGGCCTGTTCAAGACGGCGGCACAGCTACGCGAGGCATACCCCAATCCGCATGAAGGGTGGTGGGCATTGGTGACCATAGATGGCAGTGTGGCGTCAGATCATCTTGGGCAGCTTTATGTGGCTGACGGTGGTGCGTGGGTGGCTCAGGTTGACAGCAAAGGTAATCCGCTGCTGAGGGGTAACCCGGTAGTTGACAGTACGAAGTATATTGACGCCTTGAGAGTTGATGTAAACAAGAACAAGGAAGATATACGCAGTCTTGGCTCTACTCAGGGCACGCAAGGCAACAGTATCAACACACTCAACACCCAAATGGGTACGGCCCAGAGCGACATCAGCACTCTGAAGAAGACGGTCAGCGACAACAAGACCGAACTTGCTGGCAGCATCAGCGGTGTGCAGAAAGACCTCACATCGTTCAAGAACACTAAAGGACAGCCCAACGGGCTTGCACCTTTGGACGAACATAACCAGGTACCTTCGCAGTATCTGCCCGACTATGTGGACGATGTGTTGGAATTTGGCGGTATGGTAAGTGGTGTCACGGTGCAATCTAATTCGCTCGAAAACTCCTCGACAGACAAGGACTGCAGTGTGGTGTACAACAAAAGCACAGAATGTTTTGTGATAGCCTGCACCACGACCACCGATGCAGCCTGGGGTGTGAAGCAAGTGACCTACTACAACAACTGGATAGACGGTGACCTTTACGGCAAGGGCACTCTGAAAGGCCGTGTGCCCCGCAGCGGCAAGGTATTCATAGACGTGAGCACGAATAAGACCTACCGTTGGGGTAATGGCACACTTGTCGCAATTGGTGGTTCCACAGCCCAAAATGGCGTTCAAGGCACAAGTGAGAACTATGTGTACTCATCGGCATCAGATGAAACTCGCACGGTATTGAGCGGCAAGATGTGGACTTACACGCATACTGATGGTAATTTGTTTTTGCGGTTCAAGAAGTGGGGAGCTAATAATGACACTGCCCAGCAGGACTATTGCCAAGTGATGCTAATGGGTTGTGTATCGAATGATAAATGGGGACTAATGAACCCTTACGTGTATGCACGATTGAATAATCATACTTTGGCAGAAGGACAGAGTACGTTGGACGCAGTCAAAGTGAACTACACACGTTTTGACGATAGTGGCAACAAAGTGCTTACGCTCACGAAAGCAACTTCGGCCAAGGCAGGTGTGATGACGGCCTCCGACAAGACACTGCTCAGCGGCCTGGGCAAACACCTGCACCCCGACCCCGACAACCTCACCACTCTCGAGGCCCTTAACACCGCCCTCGACGCCATGGGCCCCGACACCGCACAGGGCACACACCATCTCAGCTGCTGGGGCATACCCCTGGCCGTCACCCTGGCCGTGCTCAACGTGGGCGACAAGCTGCTCATGCAGACCATCACCGGCTCCCTCACCACCAACGCCGAAGGCACAGCACTTGCCACCATCAACGCCCCCGGCCACTACACCACCCTCGTGCGTTACTATCAGGAGGGCAAATGGGGTACATGGGCTTCTATTGGCGACAGCATATCGGCAAGTATCAATGTTTCGCAACTCGACACTTATTTTATGAAAGAAGATGACAAAGGCGGTGTTGTAGTAGACATGGTAAAGTGTAAAAATGCTAAACCCATTTACGTTGTGGTGGACGATGAAGGCAATCGTGTGGGCTTGCTGTTTACGCATAGTGACACCATGAAACATTGTCTTGTACTGAACTTGTTAACGCACTTAATGCTTAAGGACGATGGTTCACTAATTACGAGTGAACATAAGCACACATACGATTACCCCAAGTTCTATCGCAAAAACCTTGGTTTTAAGTTCTTTTCAAATGCAGGTGAGAGCGACCCAAGCTATTTTGAAAAGTTGCATGCAAGCAAATGGTATTGCCCACTTGATGAACAGTTTAAGGAAATGGTGCCTACGCTGCAAGGTGGTGCTGCAGGCGATGGGAAAAAATACATTTACTCGCAAGGTGGTAGCGATAACACTCGCACGGTATTGAGCAGCAAGATGTGGATATACCAGCACGGCGACTACAACCAGTTTCTGCGCATCAAGCATTGGGGTGCCGCCAATGACACGGCCGAGACCAACTACTGTCAGGTGCAGCTGCCCAATGCATGGACGGGGGGCACAGGGCTGCTCAAGTGGGACGTGTACCGGAGGCTTGACGCATTTGAACTGCGCGAGCAAAATTCCACGGCCACAGAGGTAAAGATTGTAACCCCGATTTTTACCACAGGCGGCACGAGAGAGCTAAGTATATCACAAGCCACCACGGCCAAGGCAGGTGTGATGACAGCTGCCGACAAGAGTAAATTAGATAGATTAAGTGATATTTCTGCCGAGGGTGCACGCGCTGCAAAAGCCTTGTACAAAGCCACCGGAGGCACAAAACTATTTGGCCCTAATAATATCTTCGATACAAATAATCGTACATTAGGTGGCGTTGTTGATAAGACTCTATATGACAGTTCGACTCCAACGGAGTACACAAAAGGGAGTCCTTTTGAAGTATTTTGCACGCAAGGCATAAAGTCTGGTGTAGACAGCAAGAAGTATATGATATGGTTCGGATTGCGCAAGAGTGCGACCTACATAGAGCGATATGATTGTCAGCAAGTTATAGGGCAAACCGAGGCAGAGTTTTACGTGTATGGAACTCCTGTAGCGTTCCGTCTGAATAATGGGGAAGTGTATACCCCTCAGCAAGGTAGTGGAGGGTTGGAGATAGGTACGTCTACAAAATATATAGTGTCGCGAGAATGTGTTATTCCTTCATATAGTGATTTGCATGATGCTGCAACAAGTGAAAAAGACGGGTTGATGTCTGCTGCTGATAAAGCGCAGCTTGATGTGATTGCGGCTTCGATGGATTCCTTTGGCAACAGTATTACGGAACAGGCTAAGCGTATATATGACTTGGAACAGTGTAAGCCTTTGGCTACGAAGAGTAGAAATGGCTTCATGAGTTCTGGAGACAAGACTCAGCTACAGGGCGCGTTTGCTGATTTCAATGCTCGACAACGGGCAAATGACGTGGAAGGTTATGTTGGCAAGAGTAATGTAATTAGTGTTCCAGGAGCTGTTGGTACCACCAAAATTGCTGCTGATATTTATCGGAATGCTGAAGAACGTGATTATACCCCAGGTGCTTCTTTTGGCGTGTATATTTCGGCTGGGTACGATGAAAACAATCCAAACAAACAATGTGTTTGGTTTGGCTTTCCCATCGAAGCAACCAAGTTTGTGCGATATCGTCTTGATTATTGGTTGCATGGTACTGCTGACACTCTTGTCGGCAAGTACTTATGCGACACCAACGATAAATACTATGCGGTTCGCGAAGGTGCTGTTGGCGAATATATATCCGAAGCTTCAGATGATACCCCTTGCATCATGACCATTGCTGAAAAGCGTCTTCTTAATCAAATAAAACAGAAGTTGGGGTTATAAGTAGGTGTTAAAACGAGTAGAACGGGGTTCGGATAGTGTCCGGACTCCGTTCTTGCATTTTATGAATACCGGTGTAATCCGGTCGGAAATATATTGGGGTGGGGGAGTACTCCCTGGTAGTACGTTCCGTTTTTTCTTGCTCCTGACTTCCTCACTTTTTGTGCCATTGTGAATGACGCATGTCGAAAAACAATGAGATATGTCATTTGATTGGGTGACGCATTGACTTAGTTTGCAGTGACGGCTATGGTGAATTTAGTTTGTAGCTATCTGCTAATGCGGGAGACTTGTGTTAGCCGCTTACCGCGGGGACATAAGCACATAGGTTTACATAAGAAACACATAAGGCTGCTGCGCGGTTGACGGCCACGGACTAACGTCCGGGTGGCCTCAAGAGACATAAGGGCTGACGCCGTGGGGTGGCTTGGTAGCCGCTAACGCGGGAGACATAAGAACATAAGATATGACGTTTGTGTTAGCTGCTAACGCGGAAGACATAAGGACATAAGGACAGAAGTGTTCTCCCTCTCCGTTTCTTTCGCGTCAGCGAGATTTTTTTGCGGTTCTGCAAAATAAGAGAAAGTTGTATGATATGTCAACTTTTTATATTACCTTTGCCTAAGGTAGGCTGCATCTCGGCAAGACATTCAAGCAAGCTTGATGTTTTGTGCTCGATTTGCACAACCTTTTCATAAAGTAGGCTGCATCTCGGCAAAACATTCAAGCAAGCTTGATGTTTTGCACTCGATTTGCACTACCTTTGCACTATGAACTCAGAACGGAGAATATTAGTTTACAAAGATTACTTCCTCAAGTTCTACCGCGCCTTGGAAGCAGGAGCACAGAAGAAAATAGACTATGTGCTTGACGTGCTGAAGATGCAGGACAGAGTGAGCGAGAAATTTGTAAAATACATAAAGGACGGTATCTATGAAATAAGAGCCTCCCACAATGGTAATATATACCGAGCGTTCTTCATTTTCGACGAGGGAAACATCGTGATGCTATTCAACGGCTTTCAGAAGAAAAGCCAGAAGACACCCTCTAAGGAGATTGCAAAGGCGCTTGAACTTAAGAAGGAATATTATGCAGGAAAGAAATGACATTACCAGTTTCGATGCTATTCTTGATGCCAAGTATGGAGCAGTAGGAACTGCGGAACGAGAGGCGTTCAGAAAGGAAGCTACCAACTATTGCGTAGGACAGATTATCTATGATGCCCGAAAGCAGGAACACATGACTCAATCAGACCTCGCGAAGAAAGTGGGGACTGACAAGACCTACATATCTCGCATAGAGAAAGGCGTGATAGAGCCTGGTGTGGGAATGTTTTTCCGCATCATTGAAGCTCTCGGCTTGAAAGTGGACATTGTACGTCCGATAGTATAACAAGGAACAAAAGGGAGGAAATACCACGCGCCGCTGTGTTCTGCGGTCTGGCAACAACTCGAATGCGAACAGCTGCGGTCGGCTGATATTCTTGTGGCAAGCCATGAGTGCGTTGTCTTTTATGGAAACGTCTTTGGCTAGGTTTAACTCAAGTCCGGATTTAGCCGGGTACGGCTTGAAAGGCCAAAAGTACAAACGTAACCTCTAATGGAGGCGTCGCGGGACACGCGGGAAAAATATGCAGCTATTATTAAGTAGCGTCCGTATTTTCCTCCTTTCTCTATCGCGCAGGACGGGGCTGCTGAAAAAACCGACGCGGGACGCGTCGCCTCCATTAGTGTTTGCGTTCCCTGTCAGACTGACAGGTAAAAAAGCAAACTTGAAGTCAGGGAAAGGACTGTTGTTCCCTGGCATATTTGACACAGAATAGAGAACATACAAAGGGCTAACGAGAGAGAAGCAGAGAAAATCTGCTTCTCTCTTTTTTTGTGGCACAACAGTTAAAAGACCCGGATATAGCCAAGTGGCTAAATTTGCCGTGAACTAAAATTGACGACAATGAAGAAGATAATCAAGAGGCTCAGAGATAGCAACAGGAGCAAGCATATTGCCGGCGGCATGGTGATAGGCTTTGGTGCGGACAGCACCTGTTGCGCAGCCCATGCCGGGGCAGGTGTAGGACGACTAAATAGAATAGCGGTATGGCAGTAGTGTTCAAACTTTGGAAATTCGCCGCCATGGCCGTGGGCGGCATGGTAGGTTGGCTGGTGGCAGAGTTCAGGCCAACATTCCCCTTGATAGTTGTGGCCGTCATTTTCATACTATATGATGCATGGACCGCTTTCAAGCTTGACAAGCGTGTGCATGAGTCATATCCTGACAAGACGAGCAGGGAGAAAGCCAAGTTTACAAGTTTTGCCTTTGGCAAGGTGGTGAAGCAGACCATACCCAAAAGGTTTTGGCTCATCATACTGGCATACTTGGCCGAGCACTGGGTGTTCGTGCACATGCAGGTGCCGCTGTCGTATGTGCTGACAGGTGTGATATGCTTTGAGCAAGCATGGTCGATACTGGAGAACGAGAGCAGCTGCCGCCCCGAGGCAGAACACCGCTTCTGGAAGCTGCTGCAACAAATAATGGTAGACAAGACTGCAAGGCACTTTAATGTGAACCTTGACAGTCTAAAAGACGGAGAAGATGGTAAAAGTACTGATTGACAACGGGCACGGTGAGAACACGCCCGGCAAGTGCAGCCCCGACAAGCGGCTGAGAGAATACGCTTATGCAAGAGAGATAGCAAGGCGCGTGGAGAAATGTTTGCGGTGCAAGGGCTACGAAGCACAGCGCATTGTGGAAGAAGAGACCGACGTGCCGCTCTCGGAACGCTGCAAGCGCGTGAACGACATCTGCAAGCAGGTTGGCACGAAGAACGTGCTACTGGTGAGCATACACAACAATGCGGCAGGAGGCGACGGCAAGTGGCATGAGGCGCGAGGTTTCTCCGCCCATGTGGGGCTGAACGCATCGAGCAAGAGCAAGATGTTGGCTCAGTATCTGTGGAACGAAGCCATACAGCAGGGGCTGAAAGGCAACCGCAGTGTGCCAGCGGCACCATACATTGCCCAGAACCTTGCCATTTGCAGGGACACGGCTTGTCCGGCAGTGCTGACGGAGAACCTGTTTCAAGACAACAAGGAAGACGTGGAGCTGCTGCTGAGCGAAGAAGGCAAGGAGAAAGTGACCGCCACTCATGTGAATGCTATTGTGAATTTTATCAAGGACTATTATGGATAAGAAGAAATTCGGTCTTTTGTGGGCAATATCATGTGTGCTTGCAGGTATTGTTGGTATTGTCGTTTTGGTTGACATTGTGCTTTGCGGAGGCTACGGCAAAGGTCATGAACCTGCAGAAGTGGTGCGTGACACGGTGATTGACACCATACCATACTACAAGCCGGTGCCGAAGGACAGTTTGTTGTTGACATACAAGACTGTGACCCTGCCCCTGCCCAAGAGTGACAAGACGCAGCCATCTATCCGTGCGGACACGCGACAGGAAGAAAGTTTTATACAAAACAATGTGGCAGATGTGCGTGACAGTGCTGAGGTAACTATCCCCATCATTCAGAAGATGTATAATAGCGGTGACTACACGGCATGGGTGAGCGGATATGACGTGCAGCTTGACAGCATCTATGTATATCCGAAGCATGAGTATGTTACGCGCAAGATTAAGCAGCCTCCCAAGAAATGGCATGTCGGTGTGACGGCAGGTTACGGTTTCGGCAAACAAGGTATGCAGCCATATATAGGCATCGGGCTAACGTATTCACTAATTTCATTCTGACATGGAGACAATCACCGTACAGATATTCAAGGACGATGTGTATGAAGAGGTGGCCAAGGCTACCGAATACACAGGCGCGAAGCTGATAGACGGCGACGAGGGAGCACGAGACCGCATTCTCGCCACGGACAGTGACCTTTCAGACCTGGGCAGGTTTTGGGAGGAGTCGGTACTTGCCACCAACGAGAGGCTGAAAGAGATGGTCGTGAGCGGAGCGACGAAGCAGATACTTGTAACGACGACTCCTGTTCCCCCCATACTGCAACCTAAAGATGTGGAGGCACAGAGCAGCGTGGTTCCGCCGATAGTGACGCGGACAGGCTACGAAGCTGTGCTGGAGGTGAGCAAGTCGTTTGACAAGGGACTGAAGGACAATGTGCAGTCGGCCCTTCGCAATTTTTTCATTGCCTCAATCATCGCCCAGTGGTTCAAGCTGGCCAACAAGAACGAAGCTGCTGACTACTTCAACCAAGCCGGGGAAATGATGGACGGTGCGGAACGTCTGCTTTATAGTCGCAAGAGACCGCCCCGTCCGAGTGACTAACAATTAATATTTTATTGAAATGGGAGAACAAAAAACATTAGGTGCCAAAATTAACGTGACGGTAACCATCAAAATTTCGTGGCTTCTTTTCGACATCATGAACGAGACCTTCTTGCGTGGCCGCACAATCCAGGACAAGGAAAACCACAAGGAGGTGGCGAGCATGTTTGCCTCTGAGGACGAAGAAAACCGCGAGAAGATACTTCGCTCTATCAAGAAAGGTTTTGCCGAGGTGAAGATAGAATTGTCGGATTACCTCAACGAGGACGGCACGACGACAGACAATAGTCACTATGACGGTAGTACAGACCTGACGCTTAGCCTTACAATGCCGAGCAACTTCAACAAGGCTGCAACTACTGGTGTGGGCGAGGCTATCCACGACTACCTGAAGAACTCCGCCATAGCCGAGTGGTACATGGTGACGAACAAGTCAGATGCTGAACAGTATGTGGCACTGTCACAGAAGAGCCTCGTGAGCATACAGCAGGCGGTGAGCAAGCGCAGCCGCCCGCAGCGTCCAAACGATAGTGATAGTACGACAGGTGGCACGACAGATGGCACGACGGGGAGTAATTGATGATGACTTATGAGCTGCTGCATAGAGAATGATGGAGGGAAGCTGAAGGTGACGCTTACCTTTGAGCGGGAACAGCTGCTTTATGACATCAAGAACAATGCCTATGTGGAGAGCCATGTGATGGCTCCGGAAACCGAGCACGCGAAGCACATGGTGGCAGACGTTGGCGAGGAGGGCAATGTGGACCGGGTGACAAGAGTGCTGGATTTGGGTGTCTCCATGTGTCGGGAAATGCTTTACCCTTGGTCAAAGAAGGAAATCGTCAAGACTGTGTTTGACGACAAGCTAAAGGAGAGGGCGCAATATCATATAAACATGAGTGTGCCCAACACTATTTCGCAAACCACGCTGACCTATGTTGAAAGGCTGATACATGAATACCTCGTGTGTCGTGGCGTGTCCGACTGGCTAAGCATAACTAATCCGTCGAAGTCGGAGATGTGGCTTGCCAAGGCTGCTGAGGTAGAACAGGAAATACGCACGTCCATTCATTCGAGAATGGAAAGGAAGCGTATCAGGCAACATTGGTTAGGATAATAAAGACAAGAGCCGAGGTGCATCACGCATCCCGGCTCTTGTCATAGTTACCTAAAACAACTAATCTTAACGCGTTGGCGGAATTACAGGGTTAACGAGTTAACAGGTAAGTATGTTATACACTGCTTGTTATTTTAGTTTCGGATTTAGTTTCGCACGGGCTAAAAGACGCTGCGAAATTACGCAAGCACTAATGGGGACGACGTGTCCCGCGGATAGAGATAGGAGTTAAATACGAACGCTGCAACTGCTAATAATAGCTGCATATTTTCCCGACGCGAGACGCGTCGCCCCCATTAGAGGTAGCGTTCGGTGCTGTTGGCCTTTTAGCCCGCACTTGCTAAATCCGAAACTTCAATTAATAATGTCTTGTTTATCTCGGCTTGTTGGTTTGTCGAGGTGTGAACTCGACTGACGCGCCGTAGATGTTTTCATCTGGTGAGAGTGTGGCTACACCGGCAATTCGGAAATACTTGTAAGGAGAGCCACGGAAGCCCTGTAGATAATGGTCTTTGCTTGACCATACAAGGTGCCAGTTCTGCAAGTCGCGCGATCCGTAGAGAACCGTAGAAATGTTGCCTTTGCGGAACAGTCCACACTGTATGATGCCAGCGACCGTTTTCAACATGTTAGCCGCTTCGAGTTTGAGAGGCCGTGTGACGTAGAGGCACTTGACGTTATCCTTGATGGTTTCCGAGAAGTTGATTACGGCGTTATCTTCGTTGACTGCCAGCGCATCAGGATAAGAGTTGAGGTGCGATGTGAGACGAGAGAACATCATGCCCCACTGATTTGTCTTTAGCGAATAGACATACGCGTATGTGATGTTTGGCGCATACACAATGACGCGCTGGTGGACGTAGTCGTATAACATACGGGACTGCTTCAAGAACTTGGTGAACGGCAGCGTAGGCAAACATTTGTCTGTTGCCGGCTCATGTCCGAGCATGGCGTGCAGTTTTTCAAATCCGGGAAGACGCATCGCATCAAACGGATATTCGGAGTTGATGGCTTCTGATATGCACTGCGTCTGTGAGCCGCTTATGAGCATTATTCCGCGGTCGGTTGGGAAGAGAACAGCTGAGTCGAGCTGTGTGATGGCGTCGGGATTGATGCACACGTCGCGCGTGATGGGTTGTTTTGCAGAATAGGAACCAGTGCTGCTTACCTCCAATGCCCAAACGCCCTCGGTGGTGAAAGCGTAGAGAGGGAATTGGCCGAACTGACCTTGTGAGAGAGCCTTGGCAGCGGAACAGATGCCCTTTATCTCACCAGTACCCACGGTGTTGATGCCAAGGACAGGGAAATAGAAGGGGTTGTTGACCTCGGAAGTGTAGATTTTGTTCGGGACATCTATCATGCGGTCAGCATCGCTTGAACTATTGGGGTGAGAACCAGCCTTGGGAGGATTGTCCCAACCACCAAAGTAGAACGAGCCATTGAGAAATCCATGTTGCTCAAGTTGAACCTCATAACACTCTGAAAAATAATCGGTCTTAACTATTACAGCCTTATAAGCATTCACATTCGGGTAGAATATGAATATAAAAGGTGCATCGTGATAGGCCAAGGCATACGCATCACCATGCACAACAATATCCTTTCCGTCCTGCTTTATATATACATAAACCAAATAGGAAGCCTTATGATCCATGACTGTAGGTTTTTCATTAGTATAATTGGCAACATATCCATCTGTGTAGCAGAATTGTGCAGCAGCGTTGTAGCCAGCAAACAGTTTCTTTTTCATGTTGGCAATGTTGATACGGGAGTTGTAGGCAAAAGCATAACGCGGTATCAGCGTATCATGGCTATCGTAATCATCAGTCATAGCCTCGCGAGTAACAAGCGACTGGAGATAATCTTCGTCAATGTTAAGCAGTGTGCGCGTTGTTGTCAATGCCTCAATCTTTATGCTTTCAAGCAAATAGAATTGCGAACAAGACTTAATATCCTCTTTAACAGTATCCACAGATCGTCTGGGCAAGATAAGTCGCCCCGCAGGATATGTGAAATTTGTCGGGTCATAAGTGAAAGCATAGAGTTTATTGAATGTATGCTTCTGATAGCGCAAAGGATATGTAGTGGTTGAGGCCGCTTGGTTAGTGTGCTTACACACACAATATGAGTTTATTTCAGAGGATTCAGCAAAACGTTCACATTTACCATTCTGGTCGTAGGTGTATATCGGTTTGGAACAGAATATGTCAACAGAGCGCACAATGTCTTTCCAGTTGGAAAGGTTGTTGATATACGATTGCTCGATAACTGCATAGTCCAGTTTGTGGACCATTGCGACAACACGCATTACAGCCTCCTTGTATGAACCTTTTCCACTGATGTGGTTCCAGAATACTTGTGGCGACAAGTCGGAAGATGCAATCATGAGAATGGGTGCAGAGTGCATCGTAAGCGAACCGTCATAGAGACGATAAGCATAGCGAATGAAGAAAGGAAAAATGAAGCGTCCTTTATTGGTGCTTTCCTCTGCGATGAACTTATTGACCTTTGCAAGCACTTGGTCTGTAACCTTAGTCTTGTTATCATCGGAAAATTCCTTAAAAATGTCGCCTTCACTTATGCCGTTGAAATTGATGGTGAATTCATCTGTGCGCACCAATTCGCCTTGCAAGCCAAATGACAGCGGGCACTCTGGTATTTTTGAACCAAGATACAGGTATCCAGTGGAGCCACCTTTCCACAGATAGTATTGCATGCCATTATCTGTAAGAAAAATGAGTGTGTTGCCAACAGACGTGACCTTTATGCAGTTAGCAACGTCGCCAATAACGGTGGTTGTATTTGGCTTTTTTTTGTCAAACCAGCTATATGAATTGTTTTTGGCTACAATGTAGTGCGTGAAGCTTGATGACTCGTGAATGAACACGCAACTGCCTGTATCGTCAGAAAGTTGTATCTCAACAGACGGAGGCATCACAGGCTTCAGTGCGCCATCTTCTGGTACAAGGTTGATGGAAGCTGCAAGAGAACCGTCGGAACATTCATAGTCGGACGGCACAGCGGAGAAGCCACTGTATTTTATTTCTTGGTTCATAACGGTTGCTTAAAGATTATTGGTAATATTGTTTCGCCGTCTCGCTGTTCTGCTTCTCCGACCATGAAGGAAGCTCTCTGCTCTTTGATGTTGCAGTTGTCGAGCATGAGCCGTGCGAGTAGGACGGAAGACGCACAGTAGTTGTTGGAACCTTTCTTTGTTGGGTGACACTGTGCGACATGCCGTCCTATTGCATTTTGGTGCCGGACTGCAAGCAGGTAGCACTCGCCAAGATGGAAGGCTACGTTGATACTGTCGCCCGGCTGGAGCGAGAGTAGCCGCACGACTCTTGCCGTAATGAAAATGCGGCCATTACGGGAGAATGTTATGTCGGGGCGGCGTGTTCGCTGCAAGAGTTTAATCATAATGCAAAGATATAGGGTTGTTGATGAAAGATGGTTTTAAGTTTAGAGGGACGTTCAATCCATCATGTGATGATGAATTGAACGTAGAAGTGAAACTCCCGGCACAACCTTGGTATTTGTGGGTAGTGCTTTGGATCCTCATTGTAGGGGAGGTATATGCACCGCTCCTTGGTGTTGCAGCGAATACCTCTCCTACGTAGCTTGTAGAGCATGTTAGCCCTGCGTTTGGGAAGGCGCATTGTTGCACTGCTTCAAGTCATCAATACGTGTGTCAAGCACATCAAAGTATGCTTTCATAGCCATGCGTTGAGAGATAAGCATGGCTGCCTGTTTGTAACCAACCTTTTCTGCCACATGGTCAAAACCTCTTGAAAGGATTTCGTCAAGGCTGTCAAGACGTTCTGCCAATTCACTGAACTCTATCTGCAAGCGGTTGAGGAAGCTGTCGGCACACTTGTAGGCTTGTTCAAAGACGGACTTAGGAGACCATGAGTCGTAGGTGCTACCGTCCGGGTTGGCGTACTGAACGTGGTAGCCCTGCCGCCATTCGTGGTTGTCCTCGTTCTTGCGAGCGTAACCTTTCTCTACTGCGGCCAATTCGTTCATAGGTTCGGCCTTTACCTGTTTTGTTCCGATGTAAGTTTTCATTGTCTTTGTTGATTAAATATTATTCTTGTTTTCAAAAATAGCCCAAAGGCCATATTGGGGATGACGTATGGAAGTTGTACCTTGTATTGCTCTTGGCTTTGTCGGTATTTGCACATACCGCTTCTCATATTTGTATGCTATATTCAGAGCATGAAGCAAACGTGGGGTTTTGTAAGCGAAACAAATAAAGCACGTTCCAAGAGTAAAACCTTGGTATTTATTCCAATAGTTTTTCTTAGGGCTATAATAAGCCTTGAAGATTTTTCTTGCCTGTCGTACCTTCATCGTCTTATGTCTCCACTCATTGTAGAACAATGGCCTTTGATGCAGTCACATGTAATGTCACCACTCATGGTCTTGGCATTATGCACGTCACCATGGACTTCAACATCGCCTGTTTGAGTTTGGACATGCTCTACATTGCCTGTGAGTTCAATCTTGATGATTGGACAATCGGCTTTGTCGTACTGCTCAAATGGCTTTCCGTCGATGAGAATTTGACCGTCAACCAGTTCCATGCGTGAACTTTGAGGAATGTTAATTGTTCTGCCGTTGTAAGTGATACGGCCACTAACAGTGCCAATAATTGTGCTGGCGAAGTTGTTGGTGATTTTCATAAGAATTTGTTTCTTTGATAATTTGGTTTGTAATCGAATGGCTTAATCTTGCGGTCCGCTACGCCATTCCAATAATAGCGGAGAGCCTGTTGAATGTGGGGTTGTCGGTAGGTGGCACACCACTGCGAGCCTCTGTCATACCATGTGTCGCTCATGCGGTCGATGGGTGTGTATCTGACCATGCGGACTATTTTTCTTGCTTGTCGGGAACGCATCTTTTACTTTTTCTTGAAATAGTGAAAGTATATTTTACCAAGGAACTCATCAAACAGGTCTAAGTAATCTCGGATTATGTCAGACTCTGTAAGACCTCTGAATATTCCGTATGGAACAAACAGAACGAGAGCAACGATGTAAATAGGAGCAACAAGTAGTAATCTTAACAAGACCGAGAGTTTCGGAATTACATTATTCATACTGCACCTCCATTTCCTTTATCATGTATGTTTCCGACAATCTCCAACTTATCGTTAAAGTTGGTAACCATTTCGAAAAGTGGACATGATTTTTCTCCTTCTGGCGTTATATAGACCACATCAAAGCAGTAGCCACGCACGCCATCGACCACATGACCGATGATGTTTGCTCCATGGGCGAGAATGTCGCCATTGTATATTTCGTGGCCGTGCTTGTCTTTCAGCCCGGTGTTCATGCCGAGCGTGCTTTCCTTTACGGTGATGCAACCATTTTCTTGATTGGCATCTTCAAAAATGGCAGGAGTGCGACCATTCCAAACCAAATCACCATGTATCCAGCGGCCACTGCCTACGGCTTTACCACGAAAATCAATTGTTCTCATTGCTTGCTCCTTTCTTTTGAAGTTCGTTGATTAGTGCATCAGCCAAACTGACTGCCTCTTTTGCACAGCCTTGTGGCGTTTTGTACTCAAAGCCATTGATTGGCGAGTGGATTGCCATCGTCCATATAGATTGCAGGGAGCATGGTCTTTGCTATCTCGTAGCGGCGTTGTTCCCAGTTAATGGTATTGTCTTCAACGACATATTCATAATCACTGAACAGGTTTACTTGCAAACAATAAACTTCTCCTTTGCCGTCTATACATTCTACAAAATTGCCTCTCTCGTTGTGACGGAGAACATTGATTATTTCTCCAGTCTTTCTATGTCTGTATTTCATATTTTACGTTCATTATCTTCTACTTTTTCCTGTTAATGGAATTACGTTGTAAGTTTTGAAGCGATCAACGAGACGGCCGTAACCGTCATTGCGCTTGAACCGCTTTTCAAGCTCCTTGTTGTCAAGGTTTGTGGTCAGGTGGGCGAACTTGCCGAACTGTGTCCAAATTTCGTTGCGAGCGTGAAGGAATTCATCAGTGAGCAACCCGGTGTCCATTCCGAAGAACGTGCGGTCCTGTATGCCGATGTCGTTGAGGCACACGTTTTCGGGCTTGCACTGGAAACCTCGGCTTTCCTCCTCGAAGTAGGTGAAGCGGTCGAGGTTGTTGTGTATGGTGTAGTAGTTGACCATCTGTGTGACCGATAGGTTGTGAAAGAAACGAGGGTTGTTTGTGCGCCGTAGATACTCGCTGAATATCTGCATAAGGAGCGTTTTGCCAACACCTACGCCGCCCTGTATAAGGAGGTTCTTGTGTAGCTTGTAGCCACGTTCGGGGAATACATCTTCAGCAAGAGGGCAGTTGTTGAAGTAGAGCAAGAGGAAGCGCAGCACCTGCTTGTTGTCGTCGTCAACGATGAATTTGCGGCGTTGAGGAGCAAGTACCACGGAGTTGGCGATATAAACAAGGAAGCTGGAGTGTGCACTATATACGTTAGGGTCGGCAAGGTTGTACGCCTGTGCCCTCGCTTTTTCGGTCTCTCGCCGTAGGTTGAGTGCGCATTGGTGCAGGTTGAGCCACGGCGCATCCTTCTCGCGTTCGTTTTTGCGAAGGACGGAGAGGACAGCAATGTCCCAATCAACATTGCCAGTAGGCCGTTTGCCGTACTTTGCAAGTTCGTCGATAAGGCATTTAGGGTATGGCTTGTTGTTCATAACTCGTAATAATTAAATGTCCTGACCCCCGAAGCCTCCATTGAACTCATACGAGGGAGGTGGCAGTTCGGTATCGCTGTCATGCTCGACTTGTGTGTAAGCCTTGCGCATCCATGAACAGAAATGCCGTTTTGCATCGTTGATGTTGCTGTGTGCTTTTCCATCATTCTCGCATTTGCAATGGTTGTGGAACGTGTCAAGGCGTTTGGCAAGTTCATCGGCACTGATGTGGAACTGCATGCACACGGGTTCATTCCATGTGTGGTCGGTTTTCATCTGCTCAATCTCCTGCTGGAGTGTAAGCGTATAGGTGGTTGGAGGAGTAGGAATGTCGGCTTTGAGCTTGGCAGACGAGGCAGTATTGCCTTTCTTCGTTGGACGACCGCCAAGTTTGCCGAACTTTTTGCCATTCTCTATGCGTGTGATGCTCGCGTCAATGTTAGGCTTGACGAGAATAAACACTCCTTGGGCGATGTCGGAGAGTCCCTTTGGTTCCTTGCCGTTAAGTGCATACTCAACGAGTGCAGGGTAGACCTCAGCCTGTACCTCTGGTGGCATCAGACTGATAGCCTCAAAGAAACTGCGATAGAAAACAAAACTGTCTCGTGCCATAATCAAACCTCTTTTATGCGGATACCATGAACGTGGAGCATGAGTTTCCGCTTGATGATATACTCTTTTGTGCGAACGCCTTTTGTATCCTCTACAACGGTCTGCCCGGTTGTGCAGTCGGTGTAGACGAAATCGGCAATGTAGCGGCAAGAACGTTCGAGAAGAACGCGTGATGTGCAACCACTGAAGTTCTTGCCACACTCGCCATACTGTGCAGGTATCAACTCGTATGACACCTGCTCCCGAAGGTCGGAGATAAGTCCGGCACGCTGCATCATGCGTAGTTCGGCAGCCCGGTAGTGCTCCTTCTTGGAAGCGTGGGAGCCTACGCGCTTGTTGCCGTACTTATTCCGACCTTGGAAGGCATAGGATGAGAACTTAGCCATTACTGCTTGTTGTATTAACCTTGTAGCGGAACAAGTTCATTATCTTAGTTTCGTCAAGCGTGGCAATCTCGTAGTCAACGACTGAGGTTTTCATGTGCCCGACAACCACCGTGTGGGCATTGTTGATGTCGGAAGCCTTTACAATGAAGTAAACTGCCTGTTTCTTCTCCTTGGCTGTTTTCTCGTCCAAGGTTACTAACATCAACTTAGCCTTGAACCACTTGTCGGCAGAGTCAGCACCATTCTCTACAATCTCGGAGTAGTTGGTGCGCTTGATAGAAACCACATCAAAGTCACCCGAAATGTACGGTTTCATTTCCTTTGTGATGCGTCCCTCAGCCTCGGCAAATGAGCACGCATCTACAAGGTACAACTCTGTGACTTTCTTAGTCATGCCGTTCTCCATCGTCCGTTCGTAACGGACACCACATTCGTATAGCATCATAATGTAGCCTCCTTTCCTTCGTTGATAGCCTTTACCAGTTCCTTGCTTGTGCGGAACTTGACAGACGTGTGAGCCGGGATAACCAGAGGCTTGCCGGTCTTGAAGTTGCGTGCTGTGCGCTCAGCTACCTCAACAGGGGTGAATGTGCCGAAGCCACGGATAACAACCACTTCGCCCTTGGCGAGTGCTTCCTTGATAACTCTGAGTGTGCCGTCGATGGCTTTCACTGTTGTTGAGAGGTGCAGCTTCTCTGATACTGATACCTCACGTGTCAATTCATTCTTTGTCATGATTGATAGAGTTTAACTTGTGAATATTTATTTTGCGATAAATTCATTTTCTACTTTCAGTTGTTCCACCTGTTGTTGCAGTTTGGCTTGTGCCTGTTGCGCACGGTCGCGCTCGGCACGCGCAGACATGATGCACATGGCACTTGCCGCAGACCCTATGAGTATAACAAGTGCAAGGGCGAACCATGAACGCCGGGTGACGAAGAAGTTGATGGCATTCCAGACGTTGACTGCTATAATGGCATGACAACGTATGAGCTGACGGAATGCCTGAGTGGTGGTCATTGATGTTTTCATATTGTTGTGATTTGATTTTGCCGTTTCTTTAGTTTAACGATAAGTTGTCTGATGCACCATGCACGGCTGGAATAGCGCAAGCCTTGCTGTGCATCGTAGAGTGTTGCTGCATCGGTGAGATACTTGATGACCTTTTGGAGGTCGGTTTTGCAGAGGTCAGCCATCGTCATGAGGATTTAGGAATAGGCTTGTTAGTTCATCGAAATACATTTCATCCTGTGGAATGTCATCGTCAGTAGCCATTATTTGGTTGGCGATGGACTTCTTTTTGTGGATGATGGCGTAGAGTGTTCGGTCGATGGTGCCACGGCCAAGGAGGTAGTAGCACGTCACGTTGTCCTTTTGTCCGATACGGTGTGCGCGGTCTTCGCATTGGCAACAGTCGGCATAAGTCCATGGGAACTCCACGAAAGCCACGTTTGACGAGGCCGTGAGTGTGAGACCCACGCCAGCTGCCTTTATGGAACAGATGATGAGTTGCGCCTTGCCTGACTGAAAAGCATCGACAGCAGCTTGTTTCATCATCATGGAGTCGCGTCCGGTAACAGATACAGCCTTTGGAAACGCCTTTTTTATCTCGTCCACAATCTCATGCAGAGAGCAGAAGAGAATGAGTGGCTTGCCGTTGGCGAGGAAGGTGCGCGTGAAGTCGATGGCTTGCTTCACCTTGCCTTTGGCAGAGAGTGAGCGCAGGGTCATAAACTTAACGAGAGCCTCCATGCGCATCTTTCTACGAATGTCGAAGTCGTCGCACTCGGTGTATTGGCGCAGGTATTCGGCAAGGTCGGCTTCGGCAAGCATATACTCGTCACGGTTGGAAATATCCACAATGAGGTCTGTGCGCGTCTTGTCGGGCAGTTGGGTGAGTACTTTGGCCTTTTCGCGACGGATCATGCAGCGCGAGTAGAGTTCGGCAGAGAGCCGTTCGAGGTTGCGCGGAGCATCTTCTTCGTCTTTACCTCGTCTCTCCTTGCTTATCTCGCCACCGCCATACTCGGCAAGGAACTTGGCGCGTCCGCCAAACTCAGGCAAACGTCCCATTATGGAGAGCTGCGCTATGAGGTCGGCAGGACGATTGACAACTGGCGTACCAGACAGCAATATGCGGTACTCCTTGCCCTCTGCAATGCCACGTGCGAAGATGGTCTGCTGTGCTGATGGGTCTTTAACGCGGTGACTCTCGTCTATGATGATAGAGCGAAACAGTTTGATGTCGGGCGTAAAAACCACGTCTTTCAAACGGAAAGCGCTACGCGAGCCTCCCTTGATGTCCCATACAAAGTACTTGCGCAGAGACTCATAATTGACGATTGCTACCTGCTGCATACCCATACGGAGAAGATAGGGCCATGTGGTCATGACGGAGTTGTCGAGGACAAGGGCTTTCTTGTTGGTGAATTTCTCGAACTCGCGCTGCCAGTTGATTTTGAGCGAGGACGGACAGACCACAAGGCAAGGGTAAGCATTGGCACAGTCAACGACGCCGATGCTTTGCAGCGTCTTTCCCAAGCCCGGCTCATCGCCGATTAAAAATCGGTGCCAGCGCAGCCCGGCAAGTATGCCCTCCTTTTGATAGTCGTAAGGCTCGACGCGAAGGTTATGTTTAAGTGTTTCAGCAATACGCATTGAAGTTGATGGGTTGATAGTGTGATGTCGTAGCCTTGGCGAAAGGCTTGCTTGCGCAGGTCGATACAGTTAAGATGGCAGTGGCGAGCTTCTTTACTATGGGCACCCATGCCAGAGGATGAGCGCACGCCATTCTTCATACCGCCACATGTGTAACCATATTGTCCTGCCCATACGGTAAAGGGACACATACGTCTGAGGCGTTTAAGGAGAGTGACCTGTGCGGTTTGTGATAATATCTTGCTCATAACTATATTCTGTTTTGTTTATATGAGATTGAAAGCCCAATATTGGAAAGCGAGTTCTTCGTACTTCTCGCGTCCGCGATTGTAGATGTCGTCGCCACGGTTGATGAACTTCTTGAAAATGTTGCAGTTCTTTTTGCTGATTGCGTAGATGAAGTCGCGGTCGGAATGGGCGATGTCCATGTACCATGCCCTGCTACGGTCCCAGTCGAAGAAATCTACAGCATTGTCGAACTCCGCTTGTGTTGAGGCGAATGTTGTTTTCAGATCGCCGCCGAAGCCAGCCATTGGCAACCACCAGTCCCATTTGCAGCGTGTGTCCAGATGGAAGGTAAATCCCCCATTGCTGAACTCCTGCTGCTTGTTGACCATGAAGCGTTGTGTATCGGCATGTTCGAGAACCTTAGCGAGGAATTGGTCTCGTCGTGCTTCTGCACGCAGTGCACGTTGCATTTCGCGAGCGTGGAGGAACTCCTCCTCAGAACATTGTTCGCCGTCGATGGTCATGTGCAGGAAGTCAACACGCGAGGGTTCGGTGATGATGGCATCGACGATAGAACCGAAGCGGAAAGCAGCCTCCTTGTCGCCGAACTGCATGTGAGGGTGCAGCAGGTTCTTCAGTTCGGTGAGGTCAGAATTACTGACCTCACTGCGCTGATAGTATTCGTCCGGGTTGTTAATCTTCGTCATAATCGTCGTAATCAGGTTCATATTCAACTTCGCCCTCACCATCGCACACCTCGCAGACTTCCTTCTCGCCCTTGATAAAGTACTTGTGCTGGGCAATGGCCTCTTCTTCCGTTTCGGGAAGCATATTCCATGCTTCTTCGGAACATTCTATTTCAAAGTCTGCCTCAAAGTCGTAGGCGTGCCAATGATAGCCCTTGCCGCCACAAGCATCGCACTCGACCATTGTAGGCTCTCGTTCATTCCAAGGTGCATCGGGGTCGTACTCTGCGCCAGCTGGGTAATAACCACTTTCGTACATAGTTGTTTACTTTGCTTTTACTTCCTCTTCGTAGGAAACTGATGTTGAACTGATGAACTCCGGGTGGTCCTTGTCGTTAGCCACCTTCTCGCAGAATGTGATCTGCTTCTTGAATATCTTGGCGAGGTCTTCGACCGACATAAACTGTCCCTCCTTGGACCACCACATAGATACGGCAGCGAGAACGCCCTGTGCGTCGTGGAAGTGTATGCGCTTCTTGACAGAGGTCTTAGGTTGATAGCCAGCCGGAGAAACAACCGCTTGCTGACCGAACAGGTTGCCAATCTCGGAAGCCTCGGCTTGCATCTTCTTCTTGGCTGCTTCCTCTTCCTCCTTGCGCTTGCGCTCTGTCTCGATACGTGCGGCTTCGGCTTGCTCACGTGCTTTCAGTTCGGCAGCCATGCGTGCCTTCTCTTCCTCGTTAGCCTTCTGCATACGTTCCAGCTCTGCTTTCTTTGATGGCAGCATGTCGATGATGGAGTCACGGTATTCGGCTACCTCGAACTGAAACTGCTCACGGAACTGTTGCATGAGCTTGGAAAGGATGGAAGAACGAATGCCCGGCAGCTGGTCTCTCATGTCGGCAATTTCAGCCGGGATAAGGACTGTAGAGTTCATCTTGTTTCCATATTCAGCCGGAAGAGTGACGGGATATTCACGGATAGTCTTGCACTGTGCTTCGTAGTTTTCGAGGGTCAGACCGCTGTTGAGCTTTGTCAGCTCGTTTGTGGCATTGGTCGTATATACATTGAACTGACGCTTGAAGTCGTCCTCCACGTCCTGCTTGTAGCGGCTGAGAGCCTGTTCGCGCTGCTGACGGATAATCTCTTCACGGCGGCGGCGTTCTTCCTCTTCACGCTTTCGTGCTGCATAGGCATTGCGCTCCTGCTGGATTTGATAAGGGATAGAACCGGTCTTGTTAGGATCGACAGAATTTTCCATGCCGGTGAACTCGGAACGTATCTGGTCGAATATCTTGGTGATGGCTGAACGGTTGGTGTTCATCTTCTTCACCGTGTTGCGTGCTTTGTTGATGTAAGTGGCGCACTGCATATCCAGTTCATCGTTCATGCCGTTGGCCTTGATTTGTGCAAGGAGTTTCTGGCCATACTCGCTGCAACGCTTGGACGAGGTTGTGTTGTCCTTGTAAATCTGTGGCGCGGATTGCGCTATCATCTGTACGTTCTCTTTGCGTACGATGGTGAGGTTTGTTGTCTGTTCGCTCATTGTTGTAAGTATTATAGGGCTAGAATGTGTCGTCGTCGTTGTTGGCGGCAGGGTCAACGGTTACTCCTGCAGACGTGTCGGTCTGAGGTGTGAAGTCCTGCTTCTCTTGGATAATCTCGCCAGTGGCGGTGTCAACCTTCTCGCTATCACCGGTAACGCCGTAGATGTCGTCAGTGATTTCTGTCTCGTCAACTTGCTGTGACTCCAACTGTGTAGCACGACCGACACGTGCTTTGGGGTAGGTTTTGAAGGCGTGCTTGATGCACTTGGCAACGAGGAAACCAGGGTCGATCTGTCCGCCTTGTGCTGTATAGAGGGCGTTGGGTTTACCTTGTACCCATTGTCTTGTTTGGTTGTTATACTTGGAGTTTTGACGAGCAGAGTAGTTGGAGAGTCGTTGCCAATCTTCGGGAAGCATCACGGCATAGTCGGCAGAACCATCGGCGCGTGTGATCTTCATGAAGCAAGCAACGATATGACCGGTGGTGTGGGGAAGACGGCATGTGTAGTTGACGAACTTCTGTCCGTTTCGTTCGCCATACTCGAAGCTGTCCTCTTCGTACACGATAACCGGGTTGTCGGCGTGGCGTATCTGGCCGCAGCGTGCACGAAGCACCAGCTCGCCATAGCCGGACACGGTGAGGACGCATTGTGTCTCGTAGCGGTTCTTCTTCTGTCCATGCTCGTCAATGTAGGAGTCAACGGCAATAGAACGTGAGAGGAGGTAGGCTTGCGCCTTGGTGCCGGGTTCGAGGGTGAGACCAGAGATGGCTACATCGAGGAATGATGTGAAGATGGAGAAGTGGTTGCACTTCTTGCGGATGTCCTCTTTCTCGGAGAGCAGACGGTTGAAGTTGCGAGACTCTTTCTCGTAGGCTGCTTCGCCCGATACGCCAGTAGAGGGTGTCCACATGGCCTCATAAATCTGAATGAACTTGTCGCGCACTTTGTCGTTGCGGACGATTTCCAGTGGCTTTAATTCGTTGAGTTGCTCAACGTTAATTCCTATTTTACCCATAGTTGTTGAATTTTGAATGTGATTAAAATATTATTCGTTTGCGAGAGCCGCAGGGTGGAGTCGAACCTACCTAATGTCTCAGACTTTACATTCGTTGTGCCTATCCGATTAGCACGTGCTATCTGCGGCAGCTGAGGCTACTTGTCAAGGTAGTCTTGTTGTATCCTCTGCAACAGCCGCAGGTCGGCTGTACGGTATTCGACTTTGCCCGGACGTTTGTAGGCAAGGATTTTGCCCTGCTTGCGCCACCGCTCCACATTGCCACGACCGAACATCTGAAACGCTTTGTTCTGGCTGATGAACTCAGGGTCGTTGGCATCCTGCTTAATCATGTGGGCCACCTTTGCGGCCACATCATTGAGGAAGGTGGAGTAGCGTACGCACCTGTCGGGGAAGTTGAGGAAGTCCATTATAGTTCGCCCTCCTGTCGGCTCATTGGGTTTTGGATCTTGTCGGCTTCATCGCACAGCTTGTCGAAGAACTGAAGCAACCAGTCATGCTTGCGCCACTTGTTGAAGAGAAAGATGGTGAGAGCAAGCAGCAGGAAACCGAGGGCCTTGTCGAGGATAAGGTGGAAGAGGTACGCGAAGAAACTGTTGTCTTGCTCCTCTCCGAAAAGGAAGAGTGTTCCTGCGCATCCGATGATAAGTAGGATGCAAACGCGGGTGATGGAATATGCTTTATTCATTTTTGTTGTTATTAGTGGTTGCACATGGTGGGGTTTTAGCGTGCTCAACGTAACGGTTGAGAAACATGCAGTAGCAGCCGTTGAGAGCATTGTAGGACCGCTTGCAGGAGGTGCAGAACTTGTTAGACATTAGTTGTAGAGGTTTATGCCCAACTTGTTGAACACCTCTTCTTCTGCAACGGATCCGCGCCAAGCGTCGAGATAATCGTTGATGGCTTTCTCGTTGTTGGCATCGACCTTTTCGTTATAGCCGAAGTCCTTGCAGAAGACTGACCAGCTAATGCGGTCGAGTTCTTCGTTAGACAATTTGGTTGAGGTGTTGCAGATGATGAGGCTTGCAAGGATGAGTGCGAGTGTGATGATTTTCTTTGTCATGATGATTGGGGGTTAAAATGGCGAACGCACCTTGTGATTGAAATGTAAAAGTGTCGAATTTTTAATTTTTGTCGTTTGGCGCGTTCGCTTATGTTGATTATCTTTGTTGTGTCGAATTTTTAATTTTTATTTTATGACTAATCTTATTTCAGTTTCAGAGTTGCGTAACCTTGAGAAGGTTATAGCAGCCGAAGTGTGCCCTTATTGTGGTAAGTCGTGTGAACCTTCCATTGCTTTTTCCCAACGTTTGAATGTTGATAGGAGTTCGGGCGTTATTTCAGTTGGTGTGAACAACTGCTGTTGTGAAGATCGGAAGAGAGATATTGTTAATTTCTTGATGCAGATAGCAAGCAAGCGTAGAATGCCTAAATTTCCATTTTGATGTAGCGTCCACAAAGCTTTAAGTGTTTCGACTGGTCGTGCTGCACGTATTCCCTTATCGGTTAATACAAATGTGCGGTATGGCTGGGCGGACTCTGTAAAGATGATGTGCTTAATCTTCATGCGATACGTGTAGCCGTTATTGTTCTTTGTTCTCGATTGGTTGTTGTGGAGAATGTTTTGTCCCACTGCAATCCAAAGCTGGTGCAGATTGACTTGAGGTAGCTTGAACGGCTAACAGATACCGTCAACGCTTCACCAACTTCAAGGTCTCGTAACTGACCTAAGAGCGTTTTTTTTCGCTGATTTTTAGATGTTTCTGTCATTATTTCGATATTTATTTATAACTTCATGGTGCAAAAGTAGTCAGTTAACTACATACAAACAAGTAAAATGACTACTTAATGTAGTCATTTAATAACATTTAACTGTATAATAGTATATGGAAACAATTAACGACCGCATGGAAATGCTTGTAAATGAGCGTTTTAATGGCAATAAGGCTGCTTTTGCAAAGGCTATAGGTACTGAAAGAGCTACGTTGTCAAATTATATAGGTAGCGCACGTCGTAGCAAACCATCTGTGGATATGGTTACAAAAATTGTGGTTGCTTTGAACGTAGATGCACGATGGCTACTGACTGGAGAGAAGGACGAGATGCATAATAATGTTTTAGTCGGGGACAATTCTGATGGCAACGTAGCCATTGGAAGCCACAACTCCGTGGGTAACGTTACGACCAATGCAGGAGATACAGCCGTGTTGGAGGAACGCATAAAGTCGTTGGAGGCTCTGTTGGCTGAGAAGGAGAGGTTGATTAAGGTTTTGTTGCAAGGACGATAAATAGTATAATATTGTGGGAAGGCAGTTTGATGGTTGTGCCGCATTAGTGTGGCTTATTTATCTTTCCTCGTTGCTTGTTATGGCATTTACATATGCTTATAAGAGAGGATGGCTGTTTTTATATATTATTCCTTGTATTGCTTTATTCTTTATAATTTTGACAATACGTTTATTCTATTTGAAGAATAGAATAAAGGAGGAATTACAAGATAAGAATAATAGACTTAATTGTGAAATTCGTATTCTAAATAAAAAAAACAATGAAGAAATTGAAAATATTAAGAAAGAGTTTGATACACAAATATCTACATTAAAAAATGCTTTCATAAAGAAAGAAAAAAATCTTACTCTTGAATTTTCTGAAAAGTTGGAAATAATAAAGAAGCAAAAGCAAAGATTGCAATATCTGCTATATGTTACAACACCATTCCAGTATTCTGCTTCAATAATAGCTGACATGAAAGTTTGGGTGTATGAAGACGAAAAGAGGTACTTGAGAAATAAAAGCAGACCGGCATACACTGCTGCTGAAATTGTTTCTCAATTAAAAAAGAAAACGCATGCATATATTGCAGATTATAAATCGATGCTCTATAAATATGAATTCCTTTTGTCTACGTTTCCAGAATTGAAGCGATATGTTGATGATGAGGAAGCATTGCTGAGTTTAAGTAAGGTAGACAATTATAATGAATTCAAAGAAAATAGGGATTGTTGCCGAGACTATCTTACAGATGAGGAATACAAGTCGTTGTCAGTAATAGAACGAAACCAACTTGCGCTTGACAGATACAAGAAAAGACCTAAATCAAATTGGACGGTCGGTATGCTTTACGAAATGTATATAGGACATCTGTTGCATGATCAATACGATGTCGTTCAATTTGGTATAATCAATGGAGTTGAAGATTTAGGTAGGGATATTATTGCAAAGAAAAAATATCCGTTTGGTAAGGAAACGACATACATCATTCAATGTAAGAATTGGTCTACAACGAAAGAAATTCACGAAAATGTAGTGTGTCAAATATTTGGCACTACTATGGAATACGAAATCAAAAACAAAAAAACGCTGAATCAGGAAATAGTTCCTGTATTATGTGTAACAACAAGACTCTCGCAAACTGCACAAATATTTGCTGAGCGTTTAGGAGTTAAGGTTTATGTAAAGCCAATGGGGGACTTCCCAATGATAAAATGCAATATTAACAACGGCCAAAAGATATACCATCTTCCGTTTGATCAACAGTATTGGAGAACGAAAATTGAAAAACCTGGAGAGTTTTACGCATGGACAGTAGAAGAAGCGACAAAAAAAGGTTTTAGGAGAGCCTTAAAGCATCTGAATTATTGATTGCGAAATTTGTCCGACACATGCTGAACGTTTAAGGTGTATGTCGTGCGTAGGTTATGGCAGATACAATCTCACTTTTCATTGCGACTGGTATGCAGTTCTGGATATTTCGATAACATACCGTTAGTACGGAACTGCTCGATGACAGACAGCGTGATAAACTCTGCAAGATAGTCCTTGCGTGACCGTATTTCTCGCTCAGCAGCAAGGCGCACAGCCATGTGGGTGGCGGTCTCCTCGGTAGAAGGAACACGCAGCGTTGTGGCGATTTGATTTTCAATCTGCTGCAACTCGCAGAATTGGCGTACATAGCTTTCTATCTTCTGAAGCCAGTCGGGAAGTGTGGGGATGTTGTTCATATCTTGTAAAATCTAAAAAAATATGGAACTGAAGGAATTTATAAATAACACGTTGACTCAGATAGCGGAGGGCGTGCAGGGTGCTATAGACCAGTCGGAGGGTAGGGGATATTTGATAAGTCCTGTAGTGGGCAATGTCGGAGAAACATGTATTGTACACTTCGACCTATTGGTTGAAAGCCAAAAGGAAGGCGGAGCCAACATCAAGGTGCTGAGTGGCAATGTTTCCGAAAAGGTAGCCAACCGAATAAATTTCGATGTCGCTATGACCTTGCCGCACCCAGAGGAACCTGCGAATGAACAAAAGAATTGTTTGCACAGGCAACTGGAAGAGGGCAAGAAGAAGGATACTATCTTATCAAATCCTCAAATTGATCATTCAACTCCTCGTAACTAAACGAGTGTAAATAATAGAATGCATTCATGGCTTCGCTCGCTGCAATGTCGGCATTGTGCTTTTTCATGTAAAAGCGGAACAACTTCCTATACGAACGAGTGTAATACATGTAATGCAAATATCTGGGACTTGTGTATCTCTTGACAAGAGTACAGGCAATCCTAAAATATAGTTTTAATCTTGTGTACATGTGGCAAAGATAGCCGCTGAAAAGTGATTAATGGTTTTAAGTTTTGAGATATGTACTGTACGGAAGATGAATTCTATGCTGAACTTAAAGAAGCAGCATGGAATATCCTACATGAGAATCCAGGTGCGGACTTCGGAGACTGGAAGATGATGCTCATCGAGCAATACCCGACAGAAGTTGTGGACGCACTCGGTACCAACCCTCCTGAAGTCTTTGCGGAACTTTCCGACTGGTGGGACTGCATGGACTACGACGACGGAGTGCTGGAGATACCGCACACGTTCCGGGAATGGGCTGAGTATTTCGCCACCGAACGCTCCGTGGAACTATACGACCTACTTGTTGAGGCGAAACGCAAATAAGGCGTTTTAAGCGTCTGTTTCCGTCAAAACAATAAAACCCTCACCAGAACACGCAAAGTTCGTCAGAGGGGCAAAAGAATGGCTCTGGACGGCATTGTGATGCCAGAGTCAGAGTCGCACAAACAAATGAGATTAACACGATAAGATTAGTTAATTCACCTCTTTTGATAGAGACGCTTACAAATTCTTCAAAAGTCCCTCATAATGAGAGGGTGAAATCAGCGGCGCAGGCAGCAGTAGAAGAATAATAGCAAATATTTGAATCTCAATAAATTAAGTGGAGAGTCTTTGTAACAGAGGACTTTCCACTTAATTCGTTTTTAGTGGAAGTTCCACTGAAATGTTACAAATAATGATGGGTGTTTTATATGTGTTTTGCAAATTCCGGAGATGTATTTCACATATGTTGTCATAGAGCTAAATACAATGGTGTTTATTGAATCAAATCATTAGTATCCCGTTATGTCTTTCAATCATTATAAGAATATTGAAGTATAACGACAGACACCTTCCATTTTATGATTTGCATTGTTTTAACGATGTATTAAAATGATGCAGTTTGATTAAAACGAAAGAATACACAAAATACAAACGCCTAATTAAATAAGTGCTTGCATTTTGTGTATTGTAGAGTATGCTTTATTTTATAATACCATTATCCGTGTCACGCAGGTTTATCTTCTTTTCTGCTGACTTATGTTTGTTGCCTCGGCTCAGTTGCCAAGATATATTCAACGTAACGAGATTGCCGCTATCCTTAGAATAACCAATAGTGTGCTTATACAGATTACGGTTGAGCAATTCATTCTCGTATGACTTATGATTGCTGTCAAAGGGGTTGGCCCATGACAATGAGAATTGCAAGTCGCGCCACATGTAAGAGGCTTTTAGAACCGAATAAGCACCGCTGAAGCCTTTCGATTCGCCTTCAAAAAATCGGTTGCCGTTATCTATGTATCCTTGCAACGTGAAGTGGCCGAGATAAGCCGTGATGCTACCTACATAAAACCACGATGTATAGCAATGTGTATAGTCTCTGCCGAAATTAAAGCATCTGTTCATTCCTCCATAGGCTGCAATCTGAAGTTTTTCGGGCAAGAGCCAATAGCCAGCATACGCCATAGCGTTCAGCACAGAAATTTCCTTTTGATTAATCTGAGTATAAATGAATTTATTGTCGTCAGTTCGCTCATAATGAGCCATGTTGGGTTTGAAACATTGTTTGTAATAACCTTCAACAAAGGTCTGCAGGCGATTGGTATTATATGAAAACTGTAATCGGTGCTCCATATCACGCGAAGGTTTCAAATCTGGATTACCAATAGTCCATTCCATGCTATTGGTGCGAATCATAGCATCACTCGTCATGGCTATACGGGATACCCTGTCCCACATCTGATAGGTATAGCTCAACTGCATATTGTTATTGATGCTGTATGTCAGCGAGGCTTTTGGACGGAATGTCCAGAAGTTATATCTGTGACCATTCTGAGTGTAATGGATATAGCTTGCGCCTGCACCTAATGTGTAACGCAACGGTCGGAACAGACCCTTAATTTCTGCAAAGGCATATAGGCGGTTGTTGTTAGTCTTGGTCAAAGCGGAAGCGTCGCCAAGATAGTCGTTCTTTGTGTGTTTATAGCTATAGTTCAAGCCTGTTGAGAGTGTAAAGGGCTTGAGCCTGTTATCATAAATCACCTCAGTAAGAAGAGATGCTGTCTTGCCATCCACATCATATTTATAAGGCGTACCCTCGTCATAATAGCTGCTTGTCTGTGTGGATATATAGGTACCTACGGCATTGGCTGTGATGGATTGGCGTGGGGTGAGCTGACGAAAGAAATAAATATCCAATACAGGCGAAAGGCTCTTGTTTTTTTCTCGGCTTGTAGCCTGATATTGTCGAGAGCCATCCGTGATGTCCTTAATATTATAGTTGTCTGGCGTGTTGTTGAATGCTCCACTCAAGGATGTTTGAAAGACGATTGCTGTGGAGTCAGACCAGTTATAGGTTAGTTTTGCGTCATGCGCAATGGATTTACCAAGCGACTCCACATCGTTTCGCTCAATAGTGTAGATACTGCCGTCTGTCAAGGTGTATTCTGCCAACTGCTTGCTCTTTGAACCTTTTGTTTTGTATCCACTCACATCATACGAAAGCGATAATTCACTTTTGTCCTTATTCCATTTACCATACACCATACCATCGCCTTGCAACGTCGTAAGTGCTGAGGTAAGGTCCGTACCAATAGTATAACCGCTCTCGCTTCTGCGTATAACTATATCAATCACATAGCCAATGCTTTCGCCATAACGAACGCCGGGGTTGTTTATAAAGTTTATCTTGACAATATCCTTTGGGTTGAGAGCCAACATCTCCTGTTTGCCTACAACAATGCCATTTACTCGAAGTTGAACGCTACCTCTGTTATCAATAGCAGTAATAGTATGGCTGATGTTGTCAATACGAATATTGGCAAGTGTGAGTTTCTCAAGAATGCTGTAACCATTGTTCGAAGTCTGCTTCTGTACATCGGTAGGATAGATTATCATACCGTCGGCTTTGTTCACCACCTTAGAGGCTTTTACCGTTACTTCATTAAGCGTGATTGTCTTGTCCACATTCTGAGCATTAGCGCAGAATGCAGAAGTCATAATAATTGAAATTGTAAATAATCGTTTCATTTTGCACCATGTTTTTATTTTATGGTGCAAATTTATTTTCTCCTTGCACGAAAGCCAATTATTCAGGCTGACATCTCCCTGACAATTGACCAACAAAAGCCTATCTATCTGATTTTCAGACTATAGCTCTTACCCCGATCCGATTCGATTTTCAGAATGCTATGTGTTTCTATGATAGGTTTTATACGTCTGATTAGCGTATAAAGCGTATCGCTTGCATTAGGTTTCTTAGGCCATAGTCGGTCGCAAATCTCCTGTTTCGATAGCGTATGAGAATCTGTCGTTATGAACATTTCGAGCAAGGAGTGTTGCATGGGAGTAAGACGTATCTCCTCACCCGATATGGTCATGAATTTATCATCATGGAACACAATACCACCGTATGCCAAACCTTGAACCATCAACTCCGGCTTATTCCTTCTTACATACCATAAACTACTTAACAGCCACAGCATTCCGATAAACAAAAGAGAGCCAGAAGCCTTTTGGTCGGACATCATGAAAGTCGTAGCAAAGTTGCAATTTGCCTCTGCCACCAACTTTGTTTCCCAACGTCCACCTCTGCGTACGGTACGCATGGCAATACCTGCCGTATCTTTCAATTCGGCTATAGTGAGGCAGTTGCGATAACAACGTATGGTGTCTGTAGTAACCACATTGTCTGGCATTTTCAGAAGAACTTGCTTCAATGCCTGATTAACATCCTGGGCTATCATGTATTCTGTTCTGTGATAGCTGTTAATGCCTGTACACAACGCACAAAGCATAAGAAAGCTGAACACTATGTATGGAAGGATCTTCATAATTTATCCAATATAATACGTGAAATACTTTATTAATGACACAAAGGTACATTTTTCAGCTGAAAACACACATTACTTTGTTGGAACAGTGCGTAATTTACAGAAAAATCATTACTTTTGAAGAAGTAAGTGTAATAAGGAAAACATAGCGTCAAGCCTCAACGAAGCTACTTTGTGGTCAAAAACGGAAGAAAAATTAAAATCATTCTCTTTTATGCAGATGCACTGCATAGATAGATATAACTTTGCGACAGGAAAAATAATAGAATCCTATATATGAACAAGCAACAGCTGGCAAACAGAATATGGGCATCGGCGAACAATATGCGCAACAAGATTGATGCCAATGAGTATAAGGACTACATTTTGGGACTTATCTTCTACAAGTTCTTGTCCGACACAGAGGTGAAATACTTCATCGAGGACTGCGAATGGGAAGAAGATGAGCTGGTGGAACTCGTAGAGAACTACGAGGATATGAATATGAAGAACGCCATTGCCGAGTGTCAGGAACACATCGGCTTCTTCATCGAATATAAGTATCTGTTCAATACTTGGCTTACAGATACCGAGTTCAGCGTTGCAACGCTCAGCGAGGCACTCAGTAACTTCGAGCGTCTGATGAGTGAAAACTTCGCATCGGTGTATGCCGGCATCTTCAAAACCCTGCGCGAGGGTCTGAGCAAACTGGGTGACAATCCTTCGGCACAGACCAAGGCTCTGAAAGGACTCATCAAACTCATCAAGGATATACCGACTGATGGCTCGCAAGACTACGACGTGTTGGGCTATATCTATGAGTTCCTTATCAGCAACTTTGCCGCCCATGCTGGCAAAAAGGCAGGTGAGTTCTATACACCCCACGAGGTTGCTATGGTGATGTCGGAGATTGTGGCCGAGCACCATAAGGAGAAGGAGTCGCTCGAAATATATGACCCCACCAGTGGTTCAGGTTCGCTGCTCATCACCATCGGCAAGGCCGTGAGCAAACACATCAGGGGTTAGAACAAGGTGAAGTACTACGCCCAGGAACTTAAGGAAAATACCTACAATCTTACCCGTATGAACCTCGTAATGCGAGGCATCATTCCGCAGAATATTGTCACCCGCTGTGCTGATACACTGGAGGAGGACTGGCCTCTCCACGAGGAAGGTTCTGATATAGACAAGCCCCTGGCTGTTGATGCCGTGGTGAGCAACCCGCCTTATTCGCAGCATTGGGATCCAACCAACAAGGAAATGGACGCCCGCTTTGCCCAGTATGGACTGGCACCGAAAACCAAGGCCGACTATGCTTTCCTGCTCCACGAACTGCATCACCTTAAGTCGGACGGCATTCTTACTATTGTGCTGCCACATGGCGTATTGTTCCGTGGCAAGGCACCAAAGAGGTTCGACAAGGACGGTAATCTGTTGCCCATCGAAGAGCGTGAAGAAGGTCAGGCTGAAGGTCAAATTCGTGCAAACCTCATCGAGAAGAACAATATCGATGCCATTATCGGTTTGCCAGCTAATATCTTCTTTGGCACCGGCATTCCCACACTCATTATGGTACTGAAAAAGAACCGTGGCGACGAGGGGGTGCTCATCATCGATGCAAGCAAAGGCTTCATCAAGGACGGCAAACAGAACAAGCTCCGTGCCTCAGATGTGAAGAAAATTGCCGACACCTATCGCGAGCGAAAGAACATTCCTGGTTACTCCCGTGTGGTAAGTCGTGACGAAATTCGCCGTAATGAGTACAATCTCAATATACCCCGCTACGTTGATTCGAGTGAGGCGGCTGTGAAGTATGACATTTACAGCACCATGTTTGGTGGCATTCCTAACACCGAGATTTCAGACCTTGGCACCTACTGGACAGCCTTTCCTACGCTGCAGCAGGACATCTTTGCAGCCGAGGCCGATAAACCATACTCCTCGGTCAAGGTTGAGAATGTATTAGATACGATCTTGGCTAACGCAGATGTAAAGGCTTTCAAGGCAAACTTTGCCACTGCCTTTGCTGATTTCCAGACGATGCTTCATCAGCGTCTTGTAAATCATGTGGAAGATGTGAAGGAACTGAAGGAGAACGACAATATCTCTGCTGACATCTTCCGCCGCATCGCCCCGCTGCCCCTTGTGGATAAGTATGCAGCCTATCAGATTCTGACCGACCACTGGCAGGACATCATGGGCGACATTGAAATAATCCAGACTGAAGGCATGGGCGCTTGCAATGTGGTGGAACCGAAATACAAGATGGTGAAGGACAAAAATGGTGTAGAGCAGGAAGTGCCAGACGGTGAGAAGGGCCGCATCATGCCTTTCAACCTTGTTCAGCACGTCTATTTCCAGACCGAACTTGATGACCTCACCGCTATATCAGAGCGCATCGAGGCCATCAATGGCGAAGTTGATGCCATCAAAGATGACTTCAACGATGACGAGCAGGAAACCTATCTTGACGCAGAAAAAGACGGTGCACTCGACAAAAACAAAATCAAGGCTGATGCCAAGCCCAAGGCCGATGTTGAACCCGACACCAAAGACAAGCTGAAGGCTATTGTAGCCCTTTGGGACGAACAGACAAAGGCAAAGAAAGCACTCACCAAGAAGACACTCGAACTCCTTGCCAAGACCAAAGAAAAGATAGAAGCCCTCGACATGCACGAGATAAGCGCCCTGCTCGATAAAAAGTGGATAGAACCTGTCACCACAGCCATCAGCGCCATGCCTGATGCAGTCATCGTCACGCTTGCCGATGCCGTCCAGAGTTTGGCAGAGAAGTATTCCGTTACCTATCACGACATAGAACGCGACCTCGCATCGTCACAACAGACATTGGCCGATCTTGTCAGTCAGCTTACTGGCGACGAGTTTGCTATCAAGGGTTTAACCGAGTTAATCAAGGGGTGAGTATGGAAAACGAGTTCAAAGATTTCGACGAGTTGGCAGAAGCGTTCAAGTCTGTGGCAGAAGCGCAAAATGCGTGTCTGAAGCAATGCAAAACCATGTTGGCAGGCTTTAAGGCACTTGGCGAGCGCGACATTAAGTACATGGACGGCTATATGGACGGCTTGTGGAATTTCATAGAAGCTGGTGGTGAGACAGAGAAGCTTTATAGGGACTATCTGGCTTATATCTCCGAATTCAATCCCAAAGAGGCGCAGCGGCGTTTCAAAAGTTTGGAAGATGACCTTGGCTACTGGACTCCTGTGGTCATAGCGGCCGCGTCTGTGGCCAAAGAACTGCACCAAGGACAAAAGGACAAAGGTGGTAATGACTATTTTACCTCTCATTTGCTTCCCGTAGGAAATAGTGGGTTTGATTGGAAAGAAAAGGTAGTCGGCTTTCTGCACGATGCTGCTGAGGACACAGATTATAGCGTGGAAAATGTTGTGAATGCTGTGCGCAAGAAACTTGACACATTGGCAGACAGCAAGTCAGATGATTGGTGGGACGAGTTTGACATTATGCCATATCCCAATGGCTCTATCTTCTTCCCCTCTGATGATGACTGGGCTGAAATAGCCTCTGCGCTTCATATCTTAAACCACCATAATGCCCCTAATAGGACAGCCTATATCCAAAAAAATAAGCAAAACATGCTCCCACTCAGAGTGAAGCTCAATGACTTGAGAAACAATTTGGACATCAGTAGAATACCACAACCAACCAGTAAAGACTTGGAACGCATTGAACGATATAAAGCTGAATACGGTGAGCTGCTAAATGCTTTCTATGAGTTGGTTAACAAAGAACAGGAGGAGAATGTATGAAAGAGCCGAAGATAAGATTTAAGGGATTTAGTGGGGAGTGGAAGTCATCCAATTTTGAGGAGGTTTTCTCGCCGTTAAAGAATAATTCTTTGTCACGCGCTGATTTATCTGAAAGTGGTGATATAGCAAATATTCATTATGGTGATGTCCTTATCAAATATGGCGAATGCTTGGACACTTCTGTAGATGATCTTACTTACATTATAGATCATGATACGGCGCAGCGTCTCCTTCGTAACTGTGCTCTTCAAAAAGGAGATGTTATTTTTACTGATGCAGCAGAAGACAATACAGTTGGCAAATGCTCAGAACTGATTTGCAAAGACAATGAACGTATAGTATCAGGTCTGCACACCATTGCGTGTCGTCCTAAGATTAAAATTGCTGACAGATATTTCGGCTATTATCTTAATTCACCTGCATTCCACAATCAGTTGTTGCCTCATATTCAGGGAACTAAGATTTCAAGCATTTCAAGAAGAGCAATTAATACAACATCTGTATTATATCCTGATGATAAAGGTGAACAAATATCATTACCCTCTTTCTTCACTTCCCTCGACGCCCAAATCTCGGCATCAACCTCTCGTCTTGCTTCATTGAAGCAGGTGAAGGCGGCGAGCCTGCAAGCAATGTTCCCGCAGGAGGGAGAAGCTGTGCCCAAAGTAAGATTCAAGGGATTCGAGGGGGAGTGGAAAACACGTTCACTAAATAATTATGCAAAAAAGAGAACAGAAAAGAACGTCAATAGAATTTACAATGTAACACTTACAAATTCTGCAGAGTTCGGTATCATAGACCAACGTCAATTCTTTGATCATGATATTTCGAATTCAGAAAATATTGATGGTTATTTTGTGGTTAGGGACAAGGATTTCGTTTATAATCCACGTATTTCTGCATCTGCTCCAGTTGGTCCTATTAATCAAAACAAATTAGGATATCCCGGTGTAATGTCTCCACTATATCTGGTTTTTGAAGTAAAGGGAATAAATCATGATTTCTTGGAAATCTATTTCCATACAGCACTATGGCATAAATACATGTTCGATAATGGAAATTCTGGAGCGAGATTCGATAGACTTACAATAAGTGATGACGATTTTATGAGAATGCCAATTCCAGACATTTCTCTCGCTGAGCAGCAATCTATCGCCTCCTTCTTCACCTCTCTCGACCGCCAAATCGCCCTCCACACCCAGCGTCTTGAGAAGCTGAAGCAGATTAAGGCGGCATGCCTGGACAAGATGTTTGTGTAATGTAGCTCGATATTTATAAAGAGACTCAACTTTCGGATTTAGCAAGTACGATACGAATAACGGCGGCGACCGTCCGTTGTCAAACGAAAAGGCGATGCACGTGTGGGAGTGATGAAAGCACAAAACCAAGCCTAAGTCATGCCACTTCGACCGTAGTAAGCGTTTACTTCGAACGTAGTAAGCACTTACTTCGAACGAAGTAAGCATTTACTCCGAACGAAGTAAGCACGTTGAACGAACGTAGTAAGACAATCTTCTGCACGTTTCA
>OGNQ01000093.1_pt1 | contig 82597 bp, 118 predicted proteins | sample 1573481 | NCBI WGS metagenome assembly OGNQ01 (sample SAMEA2581920, study PRJEB24529) | metagenome | biome: Human gut stool | place: China | collected 2011 | reverse complement strand
AAGCACAAAAAGAAATTGTTAATATATTGGCTGATATTATAGAATCTGATGAATTGATTGGTTTTGATAGAAATGATATTTTATCGTTAGCTGATTAAATGACGATTTCAAAAAATTGGAGGACTTGATATGGCAGATGTACAGATAAAAGAAATATTAATGAAGATGTTTAAAATTATTCCATCTGTTGTTCAGATGATTAAAAAAGATGTCTCATATAATTATAAGACATACATAAAGGATATTTATGATGAGACAAAAATAATAGTGGACAATTATTTTAAGATACTAAATGAAACGAAGCATTTTTTAGAAAGCCATTGTAAAACATTGGATGAGGTTATTGGTTTTTTGGAAACGCAAAGGGTGGATTATCGCTCTGTTAGATGTGAAGTGAGAGCTATTGTAACGACAGATTCGTTTTATTTACAAAATAATGAATATGCCAATTTTATGAGAGGTGTATTAGGTGTATTACAAGGTGGGTTAGAAAGTAATGCGCTAACAGATAGAGGTGTGAAAGGTGTATATCACAACCATACGATAAATGATATTATTGATGAGTGTAAAAATGCAAAAAGATATATAAATAATGCTAATAAAATTGAATTAAATACAAAATTAATTGAATCCGTAACAGAACAAGAAGAAGAACTTAGCAAAGCATGGGAGTTAGTATGTCAAAGCTATATTAAAATTAATAAAAAATGGACAAATAAATTAAATAACTAAATTAATTAAAGGAGACCAGCTATGAAAAGTCAACCATAAATTAGCAAAAAATTTCTTTTTCATATCGGTGGTAAAAAAGGGTAACTTTAATAGAGCTCCCTTAGGGTGCTTTTTCAAAATCTATCGATATTGGTATACAGACCTCTTATTCGAGGTTAAATTCTACTTCGTCAGTGAGCATCTTCCAGATGACTCTGACAAAGGCAGATAAAGAGAATATTTTAAAGAAACTTAATATGTTAAATTCTGATATTGGATGTAATATGGATTTTATAGCCGATTCATTTAATGAGCAGATGGATAAAACTGTAATGGAAGCGAAAGGTGAAATTGAATCATTCTGTCAGAATAAGATTAATGCGATTGCAAGTGCGGCATTGGTAGAACACAGAGATGAGATTTTACAGCTTGAAAATCCTGTAGATATTGAAGAGTGATATATATGGTAGATATGAATACAATTATGAAGACTGAAATAGAAGAATATAAGGAAAGAGTATTGCAAGCTATATCAAAGCATTTTTCTAACCCATATTGTGCAAGAACTGACATTGGGAAAGTGATGTATGAAAAGGAAATTTTGGACTTAGTAAATTCAGTTCAAGTGAAATAAAAATCTGATGAAAGAATTGATTCAAGAAAGGTAGGTATAATTATGAATAAGACAATAGAAAAAGCAATAGAAATAAACAAAAAATGTAGATTGGAATATAGATATTCCTGAATGTGAAATAGGAGATATACTTACTCTTAATGATATTTGGGATGGAAATGGCGAAACGCCAACTGAAAGTATAAGTTATAAAATCACAGATTCTGATGAAGATGGTAATGGAAATCTTGATATATGGATAAATTATGAGTTTAATATTATTGAAGAGAATGATGATATTCTTGAAACAAAAATAAAAATTACAAATATTGAACTTATTTATGAACTTAATTATGGATAATTATATTTTTTATAACGGAAGTAGAATTAAGAACCTACAAGGGCAGCGATTTGGTAAATTAACAGCAAATAAAGTAATAGAAATTAAAAATCGGTATGCAATCTGGGAATGTGTTTGTGATTGTGGAAATATTAGAAATGTCTCTGCAAAATTCTTGAATAGCGGAGCTATTAAAATGTGTTCGGCTTGTGCAAAAAAAGAAAAAAGTATTGCTTTAATAGAAAAACATGTGAATACAGAAAGCATAAGCAAGGAAGACTTGATGAATCGGCGTTTTGGAGATTGGAAAGTTATAGAAAAGAGTACTTATCAAAACGGCATACAAATGTGGAAATGTAAATGTGTCAAATGTGGAAGAATTAAAGAATTTTCAGTTTATAAGCTTGTAAATAACACTATATCAAGATGCGAATGTCAGTCATCTGCATATAAGTTACTTAATAATAAGATTGGATTATTAACTGTTGTTGGAGTTACTAACGGAAAATGCAAATGCAAATGTGAATGTGGAAATGAAATAATTGTTACTGTTTCTGATTTATGTTGGAGACGTTCTTGTGGATGTATGGGTGATATAGAAGAAACTAAACACACTAAATTGACATGGGTAGTAAACAATGGACAAAAACTTAGAAGTGATAATACAAGTGGTGTTAGAGGTGTTTTAAGAGCTAATGGAAAATGGGGAGCAAGAATTACCTTCCAAAAGAAAACATATTGGCTTGGTACTTTTGATGAAAAGAAAGATGCTATTACGGCAAGAAAAGAAGCTGAACATCATTTGTATAGAGATTTTTTAGAATGGTATAATTGTAAATATAATAAATGAGCTGCTAGTAGAAATGCTAGCAGTTATTTTTTGTAAGAGAGAATATTATAATATAGAATATAAGAAAGGTTGTGATATGAATGATAACAACAGGGATTGTAAGACGCTTTGACGATTTAGGGAGAATACATATTCCAAAAGAAATTAGAAAAAAGGTGTTTGGAAAATATAATGTAGAAGGTACACCTATGGAATTTTTTTATGATAAGGATGGAAATATTATTATAAAACTATACAAGGAGAGCAATGTCAATGAGTAAATTAGTACAGAAAGTCAAATGGAATTTAGATGGTTCTAATATAGAAATGTATATATATGGCGAAGCTAATTTTGAGGCAAACAAAGCAATGCAAGAACCATTAGAAAAGCTGTATCAGTATGAGAATCAGCCTAATATGAGAGAGAAGGTTGATGAATATATTGGTGAGCTTGAAATGGAAATTGATAGATGTGAACAATGTATTATTGATAATGGTATTGAAGCAGAAACCACGAATAATATGCTATTAGCACGTTGTGAGACTCTTCATGAAATTATAGGCGATTTAAAAGGTAGATTGGAGGAAAGAATATGAAATTTAATAATGGAGATAGAGTTTTTCATAAAGGATTGCATTTATTTGGAGTTTTCATCGAATATGCATGGAATAGTGATGATGAAGCTATTGTAAGATTTGATAATTGTGATAATCCAGACGATTGTAGACATATTAGTGTTAATCAGTTAGAAAAACTTCCAAATGGTAGTGAGATTGTTAAGAGAATAATCAAATACAACAATTCTAAAAAAGATTGAAAGAGTTGTTTCAAAAGAAAGGATATAATATTATGGTTAAGTTAAAAGTTGGAAGAAAAATATTAGATATAAGTGAAAATGATTTGATACTTGATAATGGAGCTTGTTATCAGATCATAACACAAAGAATAGGAAGTGGATTTAATAAAGCGTGTCCTATAATGAGCAAAAAATTATTCAATGATTTGAAAAATACAGAATTAATTTTTACAAGTGAAGGATTAAGACAGGCTGCTATAAAGAAATATGGAAATATGGTTGAGACATATTGGAAATTTAATATAGAAAGCATGAAGAAGTTGGGATATTAAACCCAAAGAAAAATTGCTTTCAATAGCAGAACGGAGGATAATAAAAATGGAAAGACAGTACATTGTAGAAGTGACAATAACGGTTGATGACAAAGATTTGTTTCATGGACAAACAGTTGATGAATTAGTTTTTGGATAGTTTAGAAGAAGCTCCTTTCCAAGTTGATACTATAGTGGTAAAATAAAGACAGTTGAAGATTGTTTTCAAGAGGAAAGTAATTATATGGAAATAAATATAGGTGATAAATTTGGTAATTGGACTGTACTAGCTTTGTCAGATAAAACGGATTCGTCACACAATAAGTATTATACATGTCAATGTGTGTGTGGGACAATTAGAGCAATTAACAAAGGAAAATTAATTTCAGGAAAGTCTAAGTCTTGTGGTTGTAAAAGAAAATTAGATATGACTAGGAAAATCGTAAAAGATTTATTGTTTTTAGAGCCTTTTGGCTATGAAAATGGAAAAGTTATATGGAAATGTAAATGTCTAAAATGTGGAAGAATGTGCTACAGAACGGTATCTGAGGCAAAAAAGGTTGGTACTTGTGGAAATCATAGAGATGGGAAAACATTAAATGAAAATAGAAAAAAGCGTACACAGGTCGATGGAACGATTGTACAAACTTTAACTCAAAAAGTTTCAAAAAATAATACTTCAGGTATAAAAGGAGTTTCTTTTGACAAAACCAGAAAATTGTGGGTTGCTCAAATTGGATTTCAAGGAAAGAATTATAGTCTCGGTAAATTTAAAAAAATTGAAGATGCAGAAAAAGCTAGAAAAGATGCAGAAGATAGATTTTTTAAACCGATTATAGATAAGTATAAAAAAGACTGATTTGAAAGGAAGGAAAAATGCCAAGAATTAGAGATTGTGTTATTTGTGGTAAGAGGTTTACAAGTTACCATGGAATAAATGTATGTAGTGAACAATGTAAAATAGAAAAAAAGAAACGACAAGATGAAAATTCGAATAAAAGAAGATATAGTAAGGAATCGAATACACCAATAATTAAAATCTGTCCTATTTGTGGAGAAAAGTTTGAAACACTTAGAAGAACATATTGTTCAGAAGAGTGTTCTGAGAAAGCACATAAAATACATGTAAAGGAAATTTCAGATCAATACTATAAAGATCATAGAGAAGAAATAATTGATAAAGTAAAAGAAAGAAAGAGTAATAAATATTAATCATAAGGAAGCAGAAATCAACTGCTTCTTTTTTATTGCAAAAATGAGGTGAATAATGTTTGAGTAGATATAAGAATGGAAACCCAAAACATGCAAGTCGATTCATATGTTTAAAATGTATGAATGAAAATATGTTAGCCAGTGGAATTCAGAGACAGAGACAAAGAGAACGAAAACATATTAAGGATTTGTATTGTTTGAAGTGTGGAGAGGTAACGAAGTGCATCGAAGTAAGATTTTGTGATTCTTATGAAGAAATTTTTGAGGTTGTAAAGATAAAAAGAGAGAATTATTACATAGACAATTATGAAAGGTAGGTTGATGATAATGTGTTATAAAATAGAAGTGCAGAATAAAAATGCGGAGAAGCTTAATAAAAAATTAGATGAGTTAAATGCACCACAATTTTTAAGAGATTACTTAAATGAGTTGGAAAGCAAAAACGGAGCGCTAAATTATTTAGTGGCAATTAAAGATTTTTTACAGTGGTTGATTGAAAGTAATATTATTAATAAGAAATCAATTTCTGAAATAGAAGTTTCTGATTTTAATGACCTAAGACCACAAAATATTAGTTCATATCTTAGATATAAGGAAACAAATGGAATGTCACCAACCACAACAGAAACAAGGAAAAATATCATTAAAAGTTTTATACAGGATATTTATTCATACAGAGAGTGTTTGTTAAGAGAAGTTTATAGTAATATAGAAGATTTTTACAAAATGATTAAATATAAGGGAATCCCATCTGGAAACAACTTAATAAAAAAACTTCCAACAGAAAAGCAGCTTAATGACATGGAAGAGAAGATAATGTGGAAAAAGGATATTGCAGTAAAAAATAGGAATATTGCTATCTTTAGGGTATTAAGGGGCACTGGTATAAGAGAGTCAGAGCTTGCTGGCTTAGATTTATCTGATTTACATTTGAAGGAAGAAATGCCATACATTACTATTCTTGGCAAAGGTGTGTACAGAGAAATGCAAAATAGAACCGTATATCTTAGCGGATCAGCCTTAAAAGCATTGAAAGAGTGGTTAGAGTATAGGTTGACATTGGATAATATTATTGATACAGAAGCAGTTTTTATTAATAAAAACGGAACACGTACAACAGAGAAAAATATTAAGCAGATATTTGAAAATTACGGAAATGGTATTACTGCACATATGATGAGACATTATTATGCTACTGTAATGAATCAAAATGGAAATCTTGCATTCGTACAACAGCAGCTTGGGCATAGTAGTGTAAAAACAACTGTCAAAAATTATGCAAATGGAGCAGTGGGAATGAAAGATGTACTAAATAATATGTGATATGTAAAGGACAATACAGATTAGTTTGTGTCGTCCTTATTATTTAATTTATAAAATTCATTTGTATAAGCTAGTAATCGTTTCATTTGAGCATCATCTGTATCAAGTATTTCAATTGGTGAACAGTTTAATTCTTTGCAGATTGATTCTAAAATATCAAATTTAATCGAGGTTGATTCACCTTTATAGATTTTGTCGATTGTTGGATATGTTACTCCTATTTTTTTAGCCAGTTCATAACGTGTCATATTTTTTTCTTTTAACTTATTTTGAATAGATAATCTCATAAATGCAATCCTCCTATATACATAGAGTACCATATATAAAAGAAAAAATAAATATAAAAAATAATTGTAATAATACTTGACAATATATATAGTGAAGTATATAATACAAAATATCAAAGGAACAAACAGAGAAAGGAGGGCTAAAGCAATGGACATAAAACGTGGTGAAATATACTTCGCAGATGTAGGTAGATATGATTCTCAGGGTTCTGAACAGAGTGGTAGAAGACCAGTGTTAATACTTCAGAATGACATTGGAAATAAATTTAGCCCTACCACTATTATTGCCATTATAACTACGAAGTCTAAAAGGGAATTACCAACTCACGTTGAGTTACATAAAGATAAATTCAACGGATTAAAACACGATTCTGTTGTAGCTCTTGAACAAATTACCACAATAGATAAAGATAGACTAAAGTTTAAGATTGGTAATTTATCTAATGATGATAATGTTCGTGTTATGGAAGCGATGAAAATAAGTCTGGCTATGATATAGGAGAGAGGAGAGAATATGTTTATGAAGACAGAAGCATATGATTATTCAACAATTGATGAAGCTATAGAAAGATTACAGAAGTTGAAAACTGAAGGTAAAAATCCTAAAAATGTAGTAATACTTACAATGGATTTTGATAATAATACTTCGTCAAAAAAAATTGCGTCACCTGATGATGGATGTCTTTTAGTAAAGAAGTCAAAGACAATTATTATGAATGAAGATGAATATATTCCACACATGCAGCTTTTTAATACAGAACAGAATATAAAGAATATCATTAGAAGAGGAATAATGCATGACATACTATTATAATAATTTGTCCAGATAATAGAATAGAAAATATGATAAAATATAGTATTCGTAATAATTCTGCTATATTTTATCTTTACATAATTTGAGATTTTATGCAGTGTGTATAAAATAAAATGCAAAATTGTTTCGAATATATGTTTGTGTTCTATTGACATCGAATACATGTTCGGATTATAATATGCAATATGGAAATGGAAATAAGAAATAAAAGAGACTATACGGATGCTCGTGCGACCAAACACTTTTTGAACATCATCATATATAGTCTCTTTCTACGAAGGAGAAGAGCAACAATGTACTCTACTCACATTTATTATATGATATTTCTTTATTTTTAGTCAATGTACTTTCGTACATTTTTTCCAAAAATTACCAAATTTAATAGTGTTTTAATTTTTCTTTGGTATACCCAAAGTTTATTAAAGTACGCCAAAAGTCAGAAGGGAGTGATTTTTTTGGATTATGTAATAAGAAGTGGCAAAGTTTATATCCGTGTCAATAATGGGAAAACAGAAACTTGTGCAGAAAAAATGAAAGGTATATTTAGTGAAACAAAAGCAAGAAATATATTACATTCATTACCAAAAACATTAAAGAGATATGGTTTTCATATCGAAGCAATACCTGATATACCACCTAAAACCATAGAAAATAATACATATAAAATACCCGAATCCGTTTCACAATGGATTGATAAATTCGGTTCAATTGGACAGACGTTAAATGAAGCGGAAGCGAGAAGTAACATACTCATAGCTGAACTTAATACTTGTGATGATGAACTTATAGATATTGTTCATGATGCTGAATTAGAGAATGATATGAATATGTATAAAGGATATCTGTTATATGTCAGACTTCGTAAGAATCGTAGAAGAAGACGTGAATTAAAGGATGAACTAATGATTATATCTGATGTATTGGATGAAATAAAGCAACCATCAAAATTTCAAAAAGAGCGTATTCAGAAAGCTGTTGATGGATTATTACATAGAAAATATAAGTATCGTGTTACGGAAATAGAAGAAGATGAAAAAAGTGCGAAGTAAATCGAGAATATATAAATGGAAAGGTAGGTAGATGGCATGATTAATAAAGAAATGATGTTGGTTATTAAAAACAATCCTAAATTGTCAGAAATACTTGATTTATATATGGCAAATGAAATGAAGAAGTTAAAAAATATTTGCTATAAAATATGGAAAGGTAAGGTTGATAATTACGAAGAAGATGAATTGCTTGACGATGCTATAGAAGTATTAATAGAATCTTTAGTTACATATGACGCTAAAAGTAAGGCAAAATTTGAAACTTACCTAACGGGTAATATTTCAAGATCGTCTTACAGTTGGTTTCGGGATAATAAATATACAGGCTGCCGAAATAATCTTGCCAGAGATGGTAATGGAAAGATTATATATGAAGATGTTAATGGCAAGAAAAGACCTATAAGAATTGACAATGTTTCATTTGACTTGGATAGTGACGAAACACAGAATTTAAAAGAAACACTATCATCCAAGATAAACATAGAAGATATTCTCATTGCGGAGGAATATACAGATAAGGTTGAACTATATCTTAGCAATTTACCTAAAAGAGTTAGAGGCGTAGCAAAGTTATTTTCTCAAGAATACAATCGAGATGAAATTATGGAATTATTACATATAACAGAACAACAATTATTAGACTGTATGAAGATTCTAAAGTCATACGAATACATATCATTATTATTTAATTAAAGAAGGGAGAATATTACAATGGCAGTAATGTTAGGAAGAGATAAGGTAGTAAAGACACAATTAATGTTAGGAACGGTGATTAAGCAGTTTAGAACAAATGTAATCAATAAGAATCATCCATTACAGAGAAAACCTGATCAGTGGTCGGACGAAGCAAAATCTGGACTTGCTGCCAGTGTAATTAAACATGAAGATATTGATTCAATTAAATTATGTGAACAGATTTACGAAAATAGTTTCACAAACTGGCTTATTGATGGATTACAGAGATTAACTGTATTGGAAGAGTTTAAAAATAATGTCTTTGCAATGGGAAAATCATTGAGAATGCCTATGATAGCTTATCAAGCTGAAGATGGAAGTGGTAATGTTGTTGAGTATGATTTAAGAGGTAAGAAATACAAAGACCTTCCAGATGAGTTAAGAGAAGAATTTGATAATTTCCAGGTAGATATAGTTAAGCATCTTGATTGTACTAATGAAGAGATAGCTTATCATATTGATAGATATAATAAGCAGACAAGTATGAATACAAATCAGAAAAATGTTTTGATGATGTATAAAGTGGTAGATTCACTTAAAAGGGTTACAAAGAATAGATTCTTCTTGGACTGTGGTGAATATACAGCACCTGAAAGAAAGAAAGAAGTATTAAATAGAGTAGTTGAAGAGTCATTAATGTTAATGTTCCATTCTGATTCTTGGAAGAAAAACGCAGCTATGGCTAAGTATCTTAATGAAAATGCCGCAGAAGAGGAATTCAATATATTAGAAGAGGAACTTAATAGATTACAAAAAGTAATAGATCAAGATACTAACGGACAGTTATTTAATAGCAAGAATAGCTTTATTTGGTTGGCAGCTTTTCATAAGTTTACTTCATATAACATAGAAGATATTAAATTTGCTGATTTCTTAAATGAATTTCAGGGAATATTACATAGCAAGACATTTAAAGAATATGATAATGAATCATTTGATACATATGATAGCAACCGAAGCACAAAGGATAAAAAAGTTGTAATGGCTAAGTTAGATATGGTTACTAAGCTTATGGAAGAATATTTACATATAAATAAGGAAGAAACTCATTCAGAAATCGAAGAAGTTGTTGAAAATACAACAGAAAACACAGTACAAATTATCTCTGAAACAGAGAATAATACTATGTCTTCTAATGAAGACGATGAAACAGATAGTAATATATCAGAACAGAATACGGGTAGTTCTGATGTATTACAGTTTGTTCAAAATAGTGTGGCAGAAGATATAGAGAATGAAGATATAAGTGAATATCAAGATTTTGTTGATGTATATATTGATATAAATTCATCGTTATATAAACAGTGTGAAGCAGCGTTAATGGCATTAACAGCTTATGCTTATAAAACTGATAAGGATGAAGAACTTGCAACTTGGATTGAACAGTATCAGAAGAATTCAATTGATAAGACATATAGTTCTTCGCAGGAAGTAAATTATAGATATATGAAGAGAGATTTTGATAATTACATAAATTTCTTAAATAATATGGAGAAAGGAAGAACAGCTAGTGTTAATTAAAACATTGTTAAAAAGTATTGTATTAAAAAAGAAAATGCAAATTGAAATAATGGAAACCTTGTCTGATATTTGTTTATATATGCAATTAGACGGATTCAAAAAAGATAATGGGTATGGTCAATTTATGTATACACATTATAGCAATTTACAGGATATTTTAAAAGAGTATAAGGGAGAAAAATAACTATGCCAGATATTACAATGTGTACAAGCAAAACATGTGAAAGAAGAAAACAGTGTTATAGAGCAATAGCAAAGCCAGATAAGATACAAAGTTATGCTGATTTTACTTCGTTATGTGCAGATAGAGATTTTAGGTGTCAATGGATTGTTACTGACAGAGAAGTACTTGCTGATGATATAAGTAGCTTGTTAGTAAGATGCTAAAATACAGGAGAATAATAAAATGGATAAAGATACAAATAAGCGAAATGAACTTAGAAAACAGTTACAAGCCTTATCAAAGGAGCGAATTATTGAATTATATATTCACTTATTCATGAATTTTGCTAATGATAAGGATGAAACCGATTGGGAAGATATTAAATAAGAAAAAGGAGTTATATAAAAATGAGTGCTTTAAGAGATTTAAAGAATTTTAAGAAGAGTGAAATATTTGATGATTTAGAAAAGAATGAAAAAACTGATGAAATTATCGACACTACCGCAAGTGTTATAGCAAGTGTTATAGCAAGTATGATTGCAGGTGCTATAATTTTGCTTTTTGTTCTTGGATTAAGTTGGATTGCAATTTGTATAATTGTTAAATTGATTACACTATGTTTGGGAGTTTCGTTTAAATGGTCATTTGCAACAATTATTTGGCTGATTATTTGTGTTTTAAACATATTGTTTCATATAATAATAAAGAAATAATATAATATGAAGTCAATTTTCATACAAGTTCTGTAAAATATCTTTAATTAACTAGATTTAAAAGGAGAATGTATAAATGCCAGTATTTTTTATATTAGTTTTAATAGGATTAATAATTTTATGGTTTCTACTGTCGCCCTTATTTGTAAAAATTGGTGAGTTTGTTATCAATGTTATAAACAAGGTGTTTTCGACAGATGAAATAAATAATAATGAAGAAAAGGAGACAAAAAGATGAAGAAAAAGAAAAAAGTAATTGGAGGAGTAGTAATAATAGGAGCAATTATTGTTGTAGCAATATTATTACTAATATCAACTGTTCGTGTACCAGCAGGCTATATTGCTGTACAGTACAGTATGTCGGGTGGAATCAAAGGTGATGTATTAACACAGGGATGGCATCTTAAGTCACCCACAGTAAAGACTACATTATATTCTGTAAGCTTAGAGCAGTCATATCTTACAGCAGGCAAGGACGGAGATTCTAAAGATGATGATAGTTTTTCTGCTAGTTCGTCTGAGGGCAAGGCTATGCAGATAGATCTTACATTTACATATCAGTATAATCCTGATAAGGTGGCTGATTTATTTACAAGATTCAGAGGACAGTCTGGTAAGGAAGTAAGAGATAGCTTCATTAAACCTAATATTATAAGTTGGACTAAGGAAGTTGTTGCCAACTATAAGGTATCAGATATTCTTGGTTCTGAAAGAGCAAATGTAAATACTACATTAACTGATTATCTCAATAAGAAGTTCGAGCCTTATGGAATTACGATTAGCAATGTATCATTGATTAATATTTCCGTTGATACAAAGACACAGGAAGCTATTAATGCAAAGATTACAGCACAGCAGGCAGCCGAAACTCAGGAAATTAATAATCAGACAGCTATTAATAAGGCAAAGGCTGATGCAGAAGTAACTAAGGCAGAAGCACAAGCAAAGGCTGATGCACAGTTAATCGAAGCTAAAGCACAGGCAGAGGCGAATAATAAGTTAAGTTCTTCTATTACAGATGAGCTTATAAGAATGAAGGAAGCCGAAGCAAGAAATAAATTTGGTTGGGTTACTATTTCTGGAACTAACAATACAGTTGTAACAGATAAGTAATTATTAATATTAATTAAAAGGTGTGATATAACTCACACCTTACTAATGGGATGTGGTGAAGTGGTCAACACATCAGATTTTGATTCTGACATTCGTGGGTTCGAATCCCACCATCCTAGCTGTGTGCTATTAGCTCAATAGGTAGAGCACTTAACTTTTAATCAAGATGTTACGAGTTCAAGCCTCGTATGGCACATTATTTATTATATTAGGAGGTATTTCAAAATGAAAACAATATACAATAAATTTGAGATTGGCGAAGAATGTTATACATATGCAAGAAAGAATGTAGAAATTGATTGTCCTGTATGCAAAGGGACAAAGAAAATTATCTACAATTGTTACGAAATTCCTTGTAAACGGTGCAATATGTCTGGGAAAATTATTATTAAACAGACCGTTGTTGCTCCACATAAGGTTAGAATCAGAAGAATCAACGCAAGCATTTGGAAAGATGTAACAACTGTTAAATATAAGGTTGATCCTATTGGAGAATATGTAAATATCAGGAATAGAAGTGAAAATGCGTTATTCAAAACTTTGGAAGAATGTGAACAGAAATGTAAGGAAATCAATCAAGGTGAGAGTGGTGCTGCATTTTAGGATTAAAATTCTCTTTCTTTGGATTGTGAGGTGAAAGGATGGAAATAAATATTAGTTATACATTATATACAGATGGGGATTACAGTTTAAGGAATGCTGAAGAGCTTGGTTGCACTAATAGAGATGTAGTAGTTAATGATTTTGAATATTATGATTATATTGGCTCTATGGAATTTAAATATGAAGAAGAATGGCGTTGTAAAAGCGAAGCAAAAAATTTTCTTTGGAGATTTTTATGTGATGGAATTCATATATCTTATACACATCCTTGGTTACTTAAAGATTTTTATGACATTATGGAATCTTTAGAGAATATTATTAATGAATATCAAGAGGGAATATCTGTAGTCAAAAAGCATATAACAGGTAACTATGAGGGAACAGAAATTAAAATAGAAATATTGAAGTAAAGTTCTTTGGATTGCGAGGTGAAAAAGGATGTTTAGAAGAAAAACAAAACTTAAGAAAGTATTAGACAAGAGAACAAATTATGTAACATTTAGAGATTTTCTAAAATCGTTATCACACAAGGAGTTACATATCTTGGCAGAAGAAATTATCTGGAAAGAATACGATGGATATAATGGTTCATCTTGTCGTATGGAACAAAATCATTATGACTTAATGGACAGGTGGCAGAAAGAATTTTATATAAAGGAAAGAGAGTATTTATTACCATGGTAAAGTTCGATTTCTTTGGAAGAGAAGTGAGTAATATATGAGCAATGGTGATATAGCATTAGTTATTTTTTCGATAATTGGATTAATTATTTCATATTCTGTTTTATGTAGTATGCCAGGAGATTTTTTAAAAGCATTTGAAAAAAGCTGCAAAGAGTCAATACGTAAAAGAGATGAAGAATTAGATGAGAAAGAGAAGATGAATAAAGAATTGCGAAGATGGTTATTTAAATAATATTTATTATATGTTTGGAGGTTAAAAGGTATTATGGAACAGATTCAGGAAAATGAACAGTGGAAATTGAATGGTAACTGTGAAAAATGTAGAAGAAATAATTATTGTTCAAAGCCATGTACTCAGCATAATAGACGAATAAGAGCCGGGTTTAAAAGTCTTGTTGCAGATACGATGAACAAGATGACTGGTGGTGTAATGAGAGAAGTTATTGATAAGACGGTAAATGGAATTTGGTGAATTGGAAAGGAGATTTATATGGGTGTATCATGTGATGTTTGTAAGTATGGATGTGAACACGATTATGTGAGAGGTAATTATTATTGCTCAAATAAGAATAGTGGTCATCCAATAGCGGATTCTCCAATTATAAATAATTGTACACATGGAGAAATAGACCAATGGAAATATGATTTTAAATATAAACCAAATAAGAGTGATAAAAATGTATCGAAAAAACTTATGTATGAAGAATTGAAGAAGATTCTTTTTGGAATTAAGTTAAAAGATATTGATACTATTATGAAAGAAATTAATGAACTACAAGATAAAATTACATCATACAGAGAACCATATAAATGTGAAACTTGTGCGGTTAAAGAGTGTGATGTATATGCATTAGGTTGTAGAGATTGTAGTGGTTGGAAGTAGTAAGAAAACTTCGTTTCCTTTGGATTATAAACGGAGAATATAACAGTAGAAACAATTAACAAAAATAAATATAAGAAAGAAGAGGTACAAAACATGGATGGATTTATGAAATTTAAGAAGGCTTTACAGAAGCATTTCGATGAAATGCAGAGAGAAGTAACACATTTATTTGAGGTAAATGTAGATAAGGATGAGTTATGGAATACATATCTTGATAGCTTCCCTGCTGGTACAAATGAGATTTTCAGAGAGCGTAGAGAACATGATTGTAGTTGTTGTAGACAGTTTATTAAGAATATTGGCTCTACTGTCACTATCAAGGATAATCAGATTCACACAATTTGGGAATTGAATCTTGGAGATACAACATATCAGCCAGTGTGTGACGCACTTGATGCATTTGTAAAAGCTCATACGGTAACAGATATTTACACAACTAAGTTTCCTAAGATTGGTACAGATTTTAATTTCGAGGAAATTAATGGAAAGTCTCATCAGTGGGATCATTTCTTCTTAGAGCTTCCAAGTAAGTTCGTAAATAGAAGTAGTCGTTCTAACGAGGAAGTTAAAGGACACTTCAGAGATACAAGAAATGTATTTAAGCGTTCTCTCGATGAGATTACTATGGATGCACTTGATACAATTCTTGAACTTATCAATTCAAATACACTTTACAAGGGCGAAGAGTGGAAAGGCGTACTCACAGAGTTCAAGAAGTACAAGAAGGAATATGATAAGCTGACTTCTGATACTGAAAAGGATTTATATGCTTGGGAGAAGTCGGTAACAGCAGGTATGCCTATTGGTAGAATTAGAAATCATTCTATTGGAACACTTCTTATCAACGTAAGTGAGGATATGGATCTTGACACAGCAGTTAAGAAGTATGAACAGATTACTGCTCCGAGCAATTATAAAAGACCAAAGGCTATTTTCACAAAGAAGATGCTCGAAGATGCAAGGAAGACAATCACAGAACTTGGATATATGGATTCATTACAGAGAAGATTTGCTAATCTAAATGATATTACTGTCAACAATGTACTGTTTTCAAATAAGAGTGCTGCAAGAAGAATGGTTGGAGCTGATGACATTTTCGGTCAGATGGAGAAGGATGTAGCTGTAAGTCCTAAGAAATTTTCTAAGGTTGAAGAGATTTCAGCACAGGATTTCATTGATAAGGTACTTCCAACTGCAAAGGAGATTGAAGCTTTTGTAGAGAATAAACATGAGAAGAACTTTGTTTCTATGATTGCACCTGTTAATCCAGACGCTAAGACAATGTTCAAATGGAATAATGGATTATCTTGGGCTTATTCAGGCAACATTACTGACTCTGATATGAAGCAGAATGTAAAAGCTGCTGGCGGTAATGTTGACGGTGTACTCAGATTTTCTATTCAGTGGAACGAAGATGGTCATGATAATTACGACCTTGACGCACATTGTATTGAGCCAGATAAGAATGAAATCTTCTTTAGTAATTGTAGAAAGCCAAGAGTTTCGATAATGGGCGGTCAGTTAGATGTTGATATTATTAATCCAGATGGAAAGATTGCTGTGGAGAATATTACTTGGGAAGATTTATCAAGAATGAAGCCAGGTATTTATAAGTTCTTTGTACATCAGTATTCAGGAAGTGTAAGACATGGATTCAGAGCTGAGATTGAATTTAATGGAGAGATTTATAAGTTTGATTATAGTAACTCAATGAGAACAGGAGAAAAGGTTCAGGTTGCAGAAGTAACACTTGATGAGAATGGCAACTTCTCAATTAAGGAAAAGCTGTCTGGAAGTTCATCTATTTCAAGTCGTGAGATTTGGGATGTAAATACAAATCAGTTTGTTCCTGTATCAGTAATTAGTTACAGTCCAAACTATTTTGATGAACAGGATGGAATTGGTCATAGACATTTATTCTTCTTCCTGAAGGATTGTGTGAATAACGAAGAGCCAAACGGTTACTACAATGAGTTCTTAAAGAGTGACCTTGAAAAGCACAAGAGAGTATTTGAGGCTTTAGGTGCTAAGTGTCACGTAGAAGATACTGATGATCAGCTTTCAGGAATTGGATTCTCTATGACAAAGAGAGCAGATTTAGTTGTTAAGGTTAAGGGTGCAACAGAGCGTGTAATGAAGATTAAGTTTTAATTAGAAAAGGAGATTATTATTATGACAAACAACGAATTATTTATCAATGCAACAAGAGCAAACTATCAGTTCCCATTCAGAGGAATGATTAATGTAATTGATTTGTGGGATTTATCTCTCACAAATCTGGACTCTGTATTTAAGACACTCAATGCAGAAGTAAAGAAGTCTGAGGAAGAGAGTCTTCTGAATACTAAGTCAAAGGAAGATGAAGAGATTTCTAATAAGATTGAAATTGTTAAGTACATTGTTAGCGTAAAGCTTGATGAAAAGAAGAAGAGAGAAGACGCTAAGAAAAACGCTGAGATGAGACAGAGATTGCTTGAAATCAAAGCTAAGAGACAGGATGCAGCACTTGAGAATATGTCTGATGAGGATCTTGATAAGGCACTTGCAGAGTTAGGTGAGTAATTGTTATAAATATACCATATATAGTATTGAAAATAAGTAATATATACTATATATGGTATATATTTTGCATTAGAAAGAAACGCACATTTCTTCAGGAATTTTGGAGGTGAAATATGAATATTTTAAACATTATTTTATTAATTATGGGAATTTTTTAACCTTATTGTTGGGATAACATGGACGAAAAAAGAATGTTGTCAACTTTGTGTTCAAATTATTATTCTTGGCAGGTGGTGGGTATTTAGTCTTCTATGCTTTATATCTAAGTAACATTCTGATTGTTTTGAATAAGTAAGAGGAGAATAGCATGTATAAATCTACAATAAGATTTTTAATATGGCTTATGACATTAAATTTATTAATGAATTTTATTTTTCCTGAACCAGTTGAATTATGGAAAATTTTATTAATAGAGCTATGTTTGGGATTTTTATCATTTATTATGGTTGATTGGAAAGAAGATAAGTGAGGTACAGAGGTAAACATGAAATATGTTGTTATTTTAATTGTAATAGTTTTATTAATTTTGTTATTTGTAACATACATGTTAGCAGATTATATTAAACCATTACAAAAGTTCTTTTGCAAAATAGGATGGCATTGTCATCAAAAAGGTTATATTTTAGAAAGTTTCGATGGTGCTTCCATGCATTGTAAATGTAAATGGTGTGGTTACAAAGGTATGGTAGATAGTCAAGGAAATTTATTTTAGGAGAACAATACAATGTCAAACTTATATGTATATCTAATGCGTTCTCGTAACAAGGATAATAAGGATATTCCCAATTTTAAGCAACGAGATAAGACAATTCTTGAATATAAAGAGAATGAAGACAAAATAATTGAAGAATTTAAAAGTTTTGCAACTAAAGGAGTTCATGGTGAACAGACAAGATTATATAGATCAGTTAATTCTAGGAACGAAGAAAAAATCAGGGAAGAATTTATTGTTCGTCTGCTGAGAGACAAGCCAAGTATGACACAGCTTAATCGTACATTAGCTTCAGTTGCACAGCAAGTACAAAATCGTGATGAGAGTAAGTGGTTGTTTGATTTTGATGTGGATAATAGAGAATTAGCAGCAGATTTTTTATCAGACATTAATCATTTTTCTGGTATAAAACTTATTGATATGAATTGTCATAAGACACCACATGGGTTTGCGATTGTAGTTCCGCATGGATTTGATACAAGAGAGCTGATGGAAAAGTGGAAAGATTATGACATTACATTGAAGAAAGATGAGCTGTTGTTTTTAGATATGATAACGAATGGAGAGTGATTATGTATAATACAGGCGACATTTACAGAATTATTCAAGATGCATTAGATGCAAACCAGATGTATTGTATAGATTCTAAACTTGGTGATGGTTCTGAAGATACTTATGAGACAGATACGGAATTTGTTTCTGGCAATGATGCTCATTTGATTGCAACCGTTCATCACCAACATTTTGATTATAATAATTCTTGTCAGGAAAATGAACATATAGAAACAACAAAATTCAGAATCAAAGTTGAGATGATAGAGTGAGGTGAAATGAATGACATATAGTGAAGAGAATAAAGATTTGTTTACAGTGTCAGAAGATTACAATTTAGCACATTGTATTAGTGCGGATTTTGGAATGGGTAAGGGGATTGTAGTCGAGTTTAATAAAAGATTTGATATGAAAAGAAAATTACAGTCAAAATATCCAGATTATCTCAATCAGTACACTCATAAGAGAATTGGTGGCGACTGTTTATTAGAAGGTAAGGTATTCAATCTTATCACAAAAGAACGATATTTTCATAAGCCAACAATTATCACAATGAGACTTGCACTCGAAAAGATGAAACAGATTTGTTTAGAGAACGATATTAAGAAGATTGCAATGCCTGTAATTGGTTGTGGTTTAGACAGATTAAATTGGGTTGATGTTTCAGAACAGATTAAAAGTATTTTTGCAGATACAGATGTTGAAATTTTAGTGTGTAAGAGGTGAAATGAATGGATATTATAGAAGAAGTTTTAGACAAGTATTTTGATGAAGAACATGAATATTATCATCATTACAGAGAAGATGAAGAAAATTGTTATGATGTCGTGGACGAATTAAAGCAGGAATTAACTAAGAGGAATATTTCTTTTAAGATAGATGTTACAGACGCATTTGATTCTCCTGGTTATGAGTGTTCAGTTTTATCAATCGCTTATATTAAACCAAATAATAATTGGGGTTCTATCGAACTGGAAACAGTTTTATTAGAAATTATGTAGAGAATAATCTAATATAGAAGTAATTCTATTCACGGCTGATCAGCCAAATTTTCCATTAAGAATATTATAACATCAGTGAAAGGACAAAAATGACATTAGGTGATTTGTTAAGTATTTATAAAAATGGCTATTATATTTTGTCTAATGGAAAGCGTTTATTGGACATAAATGATAAAAAATATATGTTATGTACCGTAAAACAATTTTCTAATTATCGTTATAACACTATAAGAATAGTCATTGAAACAGAAATATCAAAATAAATTTTAAAAATTAACAAGAAATATTTTTTTCATTCGATTATGCAGACGTGTCTATTTTCGAGTGATTTTACAACAAAATAATATTAAGAAGAAAGGAATTAAGCAGTAACTCCTAGGTAATTATGGTTACGTAACCTCTGTAAAATAATGTATTTTGACAGAGAATAATAAAAAAATAATTCTCAAGGGCTACGAGTGTTAAGTTTATTTGATGGAATTTCTTGTGGAAGAGTTGCATTAGATAAAGCCAATATTCCAGTCAGTGAGTATAACGCATTTGAAATTGAAGAGAATGCAATTAAAATCAGTAGGTACAATTATCCTGATATCAAAAGATACGGTGACGTATTTTCTACCGACTTCAAGGATTTTAATGGAGTCGATCTATTAATGGGCGGTTCGCCTTGCCAGTTCTGGTCAAAAGCCAAGTGTAACAAAACAGCAAAATTGAAGAGAGAAATTGATACAGAAGGTGAAGGTTGGAAGTTGTTTCAAAAATTTGTGGAAGCAAAGAATAACACAAATCCAAAATATTTCCTATATGAAAATAATTATGGAATGGCTGATGAGATTCAAGATGCTATTAGTGAGGAATTGGGTGTACAACCAATTATGATTGATAGTCAGTTATTATCAGCTCAGAGAAGAAAACGTTTGTATTGGACAAATATACCAAATGTTACACTTCCTGATGATAAAGGATTATTAGTAAAAGATGTTATCTGTGATGATCCAGATTTAGTCAAATACTTTGATGACAGAATCAAGAACACAATGATTAAGTGTGAGAATTACATAAAATATGATCTTGGTGGCAAAGGTCATTATTCGCAGCAGGACAGGCTGTACTTTTTTGATAAGAAAGCTCCAACAGTGCCACGTTGCAGAACAGAAACAAAATTCAATGTTTGGCTTGGTGGAGAAAAATATAAAAAGACATGTCCATTAGAAATTGAACGACTTCAGACACTCCCAGACAATTATACGGAGTTTGGAATGGATGAGAGTGGCAATGTAAAAGTAATGCCTAAGACAAGAAGATTTGAAGCAATTGGCAACGGATGGACTGTTGATGTTATAGCTCATATTTTGAGTTTTATGAAGTTGTAACAGAGAATAACATAACAGGAAGGAGTAAGAGGTTTGGTATACCGAAAACGCAGCGTTTACTCCTGATACATAATGATAATAAATAGAGTCTGGCAGATGCCAAATAGTAACACATTTTCAATTAAGCCAATCAAAGAGCTGATTAAGAAATATGCAATAGGTAAGATTGTTGATCCATTTGCAAATAGCAATAAATTAGCAACAGTAACAAATGACTTAGATACACAATATGATACTGATTATCATATGGATGCACTGGATTTCTTGAAGATATTCGATGATAACTCAGTAGATACAGTGTTATATGATCCACCATACTCGCCACGACAGGTAAGCGAATGTTACAAAAATCTTGGACAGACAGTAAATATGCAGACAACACAAGCTTCTTACTGGTCTAAACAGAAGGAACAGATAGGAAGAATTGTAAAGAAAGATGGTATTGTAATTACTTGTAGCTGGAATAGTGGTGGTATTGGTAAGAAGTATGGTTTTGAAATTCAGGAAATTTTACTTGTTCCTCATGGTGGTTGGCACAATGACACAATTGTTGTGGTTGAGAAGAAAATTGAGTAGAGAATAACATAATATGAAGTTCGCATGAAAGCGATATTTCTTTTGGTTGTAGGAGGTGAGGCAGTGAAAATTAAAGATAAAATACGAGATAAATTAAGACAGTGGTTATTTTCTGAAGAGTTATCAAAATTTGAATCGGCAGAACAGAATTATAAAGATGCAAAAGACTTATATAATAGGGCAAAAGGATATCTAAATGCAGCAAAGGATGAATATAACTGGTCGTTTAAGATGGTTGATGATTGTCATCAGCTTATGAATTCTATGATAGATGTTGGAGCAGATGTAGGATTTTGTTCTGATGATCATTCGTGGGCGGTTGTGTGTATTAAAGGTCATCCAGAATATGTGAAATTTATTCCATTGTCGCATAAAGACGCACGAAATGTATTGGATTTTCTGAAACAATTTAGATATTCAAATAGAGTTGTAGATTCTCCATTTGCGTTTAGGTCAATGGTTGACCATTGTATTGTGGAAAATCCGTTCGGAAAATAAAAAAGGAGAAAGAAAGTGAAGAAAACATTAACAATTTTACTAGCAATGTTAATTGTGATATTCTCATTAGTAGGATGTGCCAAGTGTATTAGCACAGAAATTTCTACTGTGCAAGTAAAGATTACTGACGAATATCATAGAACTGCATATACAACAATGCATTATAGCCCTGCTACGAAAACTATGCTACCTCAACATCCAGCAGTTTATAGAATTACTGTTGAATACGATGGAGTAGAGTATGACATCTCTGGTAGTGATACATATAATAAATATTCTGACAAAATTGGAGAATATACAAATGGAACATTGCAGACCAAGAAATATGATGACGGATCTGTGAGATACGATATTATTGAATTGGAGTAAAGATATTGAAGTGCTGATTACTAATTACTAATGGAGAATAATTATATGAGCAAGAAAGAAGAATGGATGGTTCATATTTGTGGTGGTGCATGGAATCACGATGCCAATCCATCTATCGAGAAAGATTTAGGTATCAAGGAAGGTTATTACTATTTCGATACAGAGGAAGAAAAGAACAAATTTATTCAGTTAATCAGACAGGATAAATATGAGAAACAAGGACTGGCAACTGATTGTAAACATGGAATTATGACTCATAAGAAGACAATTTTTGTTGCTACACTCCAATATAGGGGCAAAACATTTGTCATTCATTATGACTTAGGATATGAATATCCAGAAGATAGTGCAATTTTTTATTTCACAGAAGGTAATTTTAGTTGTGATTGTAATAGAAGTCTTGCTATAAGATGGGAATATGGTGAAGATGCAATTCCTGAATTACCTTGTGGAGATGATATTGAAATGACAGATTATCATGTCGAATATCAAGATTAGTAAAGAATAATAAAAGCAAGGTCTTAAAAAGCCTTAAAAATAAAGGTTTTTGAAAATGAATTTTGACTTGAAATTTTGGTTTCTTGGCTTGTCACGAAAATTATACAATATTCAGGACAAAACAAGAGAATATAACAATATAAGTACAATTAAAGAAAGGAAAATGTTCACATGTGAGTAAAGCTGCGCAGCTACTATTGGTGAACAAAAATTGAGTAATATAAAGAGTCCACTTAATTATGTAGGTGGCAAGTATAAGTTACTACCAATCATTATACCGATGTTTCCAGATAAGATAAATACTTTCGTGGATTTATTTGGTGGAGGTTTTAATGTTGGTATTAATGTAAAGGCTGATTACATTATCTACAATGATATATGTGAACAGGTAGTTGGTTTTCTAAGATATTTACAAGGTTCAAATATTGAAGAAGTATTACATAAGATTGATTCATATATTAATAAGTATGGATTAACTAAAGAAAACAAAGAAGGATATTTACTGTTTAGAGAAGAATATAACACAGGTATTAAAGACCCAATTAAATTCTATACGCTTTTATGTTATGCGTTCAATAATCAAATCAGATTCAATTCCAAAGGTGAATACAATATGCCTTTTGGTAAAGATAGGTCAAGTTTTAATCCCACTCTTAGACAAAAATTTATAGATTTTCATAAGCGGCTAAATGAAATAGACTGTAGTTTCTTAAATATTCCATTTGAGAGATTTGATTTTTCCGATTTTACGGAAGGCGATTTTGTTTATGCAGATCCACCATATTTCAATTCTGTTGCTACATACAATGAAAACGGTGGCTGGACAGAAGAAATGGAGAATAAATTACTAGAGACTCTTGATACGTTGAATGATAAAGGTGTTAAGTTTGCATTAAGTAATAATCTCAAATATGACAATCCATTACTTGATAAATGGAAAGATAAATACATAGTTCATTATTTAAAGCATGATTATAGCAACTGCAATTATCAGAAAAAGGACAAGAGTGCCGATTGTGAGGTATTAATCACAAATTATTAAAATCTCAATCTCTGAAATTCCCTAAAATCAAGGCTTCAGAGGTTGGAGACAACAAGAATTAAAAGAATATATAAATGTAATTACAAAAAATATTAAGAAAGGTATAGGTTTCTTGCAAGAATAAAACAACGTTGTACCTTTTTGAAAAATGACAAAGATTAATAGTCAAGAAGTATTATATAGCAAAGGAAACAATGACGAATGTATGACACCAAATTACGGTGTTAAACCGATAGTAAAATATATACCAAAAGAAGCAACGGTTTGGTGTCCATTTGACAAGGAAAATAGTGAATTTGTTAAACAAATTAGAGAAGCAGGTCACAAAGTAATCGCTACTCATATAGATAATGGACAAGACTTCTATACATATGAACCTGATGAGAACTGGGATTGTATTGTGTCTAATCCACCATTTACTAATAAAAGAAAAATCTTTGAAAGAGCATTAAGTTTTGGCAAACCATTTGCGCTTATTGCACCCAATACTTGGTGGAATGATGCAGCTCCATATCATTTGTTTAAAGATAAAGAATTACAAATATTATCTTTTAACAAGAGAATGAAATTTTTAAATAATGGTGTTATTCAAAATAAAATCACTTTTATGAGTGCTTATTGGTGCTATAAATTATTACCTAAACAAATTGTATTTGAGGAGTTATATATGGAATGATTAATATAATTGAAGATTTAGGAAAAATATATTATAAAAATAATTTTAAACAAAGAGTATCATGTGTTTTGGTAGAGTGTAATATCTGTAAAATTAAAAATATTATATCTAAAACACGATTTAAAAAATAAAGATGTATATATATATATATATAAACCCTGTGCTGCAAGAATAAAGTAGGAAAACCACGATTCATTCGGTTGTGAAAGTAGGTGAGAAATTGAACAAGAGACAGAAAAAGAAGTTATTTAAACAGACGCTTATTAAAGTTAGAAAACTGCATCCACAGAAGGGTGATGTGATTTGTTTACAGCCAGATTTAGATTGGATTGATGCTGAAACCATGTGCCAGTTTATGAAAGTTTATTCCAATAATGATATTTTTGGTAAAGCAAAGTTAGCTTTTGTACCTGCCAATATTAAACAGTTATCACATAAAAAATATGCACAGATGTATATTGACAAGTTGCAGAGTATTGTAGACCAGATGGGAGAATAAATGATTAGTCAAGTTGATTTAGAAAGTACGGAAGTTGGAGAAAAGAAATACTACCTCATAACACCTGGAGGTCTAATATTCCATGAAATTCCATTTAAAGAAATACATAATTTAACACGAGAAGTATGGATATCACGTTGCCCTTGTTGTGGTGGTCTACAAGGATATTATTATTCAGAAAATGAAGCTAAGAAAAATAGCAACTTTTGTGTTGAATGCAGTCATACTCGTTTATTTTTAATAAAGAGATATAAATGCTATTCTAAACAGAATATAAAATTTAGGTTATTAACAAAAGGTTATAAGGAATACAAAGGAATTAAATATCCTTATATGGATATTCATGGTTGATAAGAAAGAAGCATTTCAAATGATTTTATCTTAGAGCATTTCTGCTCACGATTTCCAAATAAAAGAGAGAATATATAAGTGACAATAAAATTTTAAAGGAGATGTCACTATGAGCAAAAAGAAATTTTTTAAAGGTCTTAAATTTCATTATCGTTTTAATGATAAGGAGTTATTAGACAAATATGAAACTATTGAAGATTTGTTAAATACGAGTTTTCCCAAGAATAATAATCCATTATCACCAAATTTGGATACAGAAATTTTTAAGATTGTTTGGAATAGACATTTACTTTCTGATTATATTCCTAACAACATCAGAACGGTAAAAGATTTGATTGATGTTTTAAACATCGAAGATATCTACAATACTTTATTGAATAAGCAGTTTTGTGAACCAAAACTAAAAAAATCAAAATCAAAGCATGAGGACTTAATTCGCAAGGAAGTATATTCTATTGATGAAGTTAGAAATAAAGTGAAAAATGTTTTATTTGAAAAAGATAAGAGAAATGCAAAGGTTGATTTCGATGGAGATTTAATAAAAGGTAATAGCCAAAGATACCAGACATTTTTCACAAAAGGTTGTAAGTGTGTATTTTGTGGAATTGAAGGCAAATATTTTGCAAAAGAAAGACATTTGCAGGATAAAACATATCATCTAAATCTGTATGCAGTTGATGATAATGGTGATGAAATTTTAATGACAAAAGATCATATTTTACCACGTTCAAAAGGTGGTATTGATGATATTAGTAACTATCAAACAATGTGTAAGCTTTGTAATGAAGCTAAAGGTAATAAATTAGAAGATTAAATAAGAAAGGAAAAATAGAAAAGTTCCTATAGGATAAAGTGCGCACTACTTACTAAGGTAAGAGGAACTTGGAGAACAAAGAGAGAGCATTAGCACATGTAGAAAAAATTGAGTGGATCAGACCGATTGAAGGAGCTGATAATATTGAACTCATTGGAGTTTTAGGATGGTTTTGCATCGCTAAGAAAGGCGAGTTTAATGTAGGAGATATGGCTGTTTATATCGAAATTGACAGCAAGTGTCCTGAAACAGATGAGAGATTCGCATTTTTGGCAAATAAGAAATTCAAAGTTAAGACTATGAAACTTGGCAAGTTCAAAGTAATTAGCCAGGGATTAGCCTTACCATTATCACTTTTCCCAGAATTACAGGATAGAAATATTGGTGATGATGTTACAGAAGCTTTGAAGATTACATATGCTTCAGAAGAGGATGTAGCAAGAAAGACTAATAAGATTGATCCAAATGCTAAATATAAGTCAATGGCAAAGCGTAGACCAAAGTTATTCGCTAACTCAATTGTAAGAAGGATTATGAGATACAGCATTGGTCGTAAGATTATGTTTCTATTGTTTGGTCGCAAGAAAGATAATCCAAAGAAGTTTCCAGATTGGATTGTCAAAACAGATGAGACAAGAATTGAGAATGCACCATTTTATCTTCAGAGTACAGAAAAGTGGATTAAGACTGAGAAATGCGATGGTACAAGCTGCACATTTGCAGTTGATAGATTGAAGAAGGGCAAGAACAAATTTGATTTTATCGTATGCAGTAGAAATGTAAGGCAGGCTGATAGAGAACAGGCTTGTTATCACGAGTCAAATATTTATTGGGAATTGGCTGATAAATATGACATTGAAAAGATTCTTACGCAGTTTGCAACAGAGAATGACTATAACAGAGTTGTGTTACAAGGTGAAGGAGTTGGCTCGGTTCAGGGAAATCCATATAAATTTACGGAGAATAAGTTATTTGTATTCAATCTGATTATTGATGGTACAAGACTGGGAACTGTAGAAATGGCTGATTTCTGTAAGAGCCATGGATTAACAAGTGTGCCAATTATTGATACGGCTTATGAGTTACCTAAGACTATGGAAGAGATGAAACTTGAAGCTGATGGATATAGTGAATTAAATCCAAAGGTTAAGAGAGAGGGATTTGTATACAGAGATATTTCAGGGCAAAAAAGTTTTAAAAATGTTTCGAGGGAGTATTTATTAAAACACAACGGATAGGAGAATATAAGAATAAAAAACTGAAAGAAATGATGAAGTGATTTCACTTAAAACCAATCTTTCATAGGGAATTTTTAATCATATCTAAGCTATTCGGTTATGGGAATCTCAATTAATAAGAGAATAAATATCAGAAAGGATGTAAAGTGTAGCTACTGTAAATCATATGAGCTTTCTGGTAACACAAAATGGAGAAAAAAGTATTAGCAGGTGCTAAATTGGCTGGTGGTAATCCAGAAAATGAAAGAGTAGAAAATGACTACTATGCGACAAATCCTGAAGCAGTAAAAATGCTGCTTTCAAAATATGATTTTTTTGCACAGACAATATTAGAACCGTGTGTAGGTGGTGGTCATATTGCTAATGCAATAAATGAATTTTATAAGAATAAAAGAGAAATTACAGGACTTGATTTAGTCGATAGAGGATATCCTAACACAATTGTTGCTAATTTTCTTACATATGAAACAGATAAAAAATACGAAGGTATCATAACCAATCCACCATATTCACTTGCAAAAGAATTTGTAGAAAAAGGAATGGATTTATTAACAGATAATGGTCAGATGGCAATGTTTCTTAAAATTCAATTTCTTGAGGGCGCAAAAAGAAAAGAATTATTTGAAAAATATCCACCTAAGTACATATATGTGTTCAGGAATAGAATGGCAACTTGGAATAGTGGATTAGAGAAAGATCCAAAAACGGGAAAGAAGTGGGCGACTACAATGTGCCATGCATGGTTCGTGTGGGAAAAAGGTAGCACATCTGAGCCAATTGTTAGGTGGTTAGAAATAGACAATATGTAAGGAATGAATTTTTTCTTTCCTTTGGATAGATTGGAGGTAGAGATGAGAAATTTTTATAGTGGTATCAGTAATGACAGAACGCAATTTTTGATAAATATGAATTGGTATAAGGATAATGATATAGAGACTTGTTTTAACCTTAGTAAAAATTTTCATGGATTGCCTAAAAAATGCAGTATTGAAAAAAATGATTTTGAATTAGTATATTTAAAATTTGAATGGATTGGTAATACATATTACCCACAAGAAAGTGATAAAAGCAAAGGACAACCAATTAGGGTATATGAAATCAAGATGTAAATAATAAATATTATAATTCTACATAGGAGAACAACATCATGAAAGGTAAATATAAAGGCTGTGATATAGAAGTAGGACTAGATAGCTCGGGTTTCTTAACCTTTGCAATGTTCGATAATGGATACGAAGTGATAAGTTGATTTTCTGATAGTAGTGATACTGTAAGAGATTATTTTAGTTATATGAAAAGTATAGTAGATGACTATAAAGAACATCCAGAAGATTACGAATAGGAGAAGTAAAATGAGATTAATTAATGCAGACAAGTTGAGTTTTCATTGCAACTATGAAGGTGATTGTTCAGGAGATATATCACACTGTCAAGAGTGTAGCAATTATGTGTTAGATTATAGAGATATAAAAGACCAACCAACAGCTTATTATATAGATGGTGTTGTAGGGCAGTTGAAAACGGACTCTTCTGTAAAACTATATGGAAGCGGCAACAGCAATAATTATCTTATTCCTCTTAAAAAGGCGATTGAGATAGTAAAGGTAGGTGGAACATGTCAATAGGTGATGAAAGAAAAACATATTCAGACAGCACATTAAAGTCTATGACAAAAGACGAACTAATTGATATTATTCGCTGCTTAGAAAGTAATCTCAGAAATGTTCATGAAACAAATGATATTCAGTATGAGAATTATAAGAGCTTGTTGAGTAAAGAGAAGAATAAAACCCTTGATGAAGTTTTGCATACTTATGATGTTAAGTGTGGATTATATAGTGGTGATGTCAAGAATTTGACAAGGCACGTTTTGATGAGAGTATTAGATGGATTGAGAGAATAAATAATTGTAAGGTATGATATTTAAATGGGATATTGTTTTAGTCTTTATACACCAGATATGAAAGAACAAGATAGTGGGAAATTTGCAGCTTGTGAGAAATTATTGTTTGCCAATGATACACCATTTACTGTTAACACAATTGGATATTACGAACAGTATATTGGTGGAAAATATTTGGATATTTATAACAGTGTTTGTATTTTAAACGAAAGTCAATGTGAAATTGCAGATGAATATACAGGAACGACATTCTTTACAGATTTTATTAAAGAACATGGCTGCAATGGAATGTTTATACAGATAACATGAAAGATTCGTTTCTTGTGGAAATGTGGAGATAAAAAATGGAGAAATTTTATATTGTAACAAATGAGAAATTCCTAAAAGAGATTAATGATTATAGAAAACATGGAGAAGAAAGAAGAATAATAGCAAATAATTTTTTCGAGGATAAAGGTATTGCTGGAAAAGAATATTATATTAGCGGAGATGGATCTGTAAACCGCCCATTTGAAGAGTATGAGAAACATAATATCAGATTATATATTACCGATTGTGATGAAAATAATCAGAAATTTGGTAAAGAGTTATTGAAACCAACTAAGCTATTTTGCGATTCTGATGTGTTAATGAGGAAATTTAGAGCTAACAGTAAGACTTTAAAAGAGTTTCAAGACTTATGTATTGAAAAGAATATTGTTATTAACAATCATCCCATTCGAGTAGGAGCCTATTTCAAGGAATTGCATTTAGGTGGGTATTCAGTTTCAAGATTTGAACATGAGAATAAATTATATTTGAATATTTCTACAACAAAATATGAAACTATTACACCAGATGATGTTACAGGTTTTACAGAAATTAAAGGTAGTGAATTTTATAAAGCACTTGAAGAATTTGAATCAAAAAATAAGTAAATATCGGTTTCCTTGAGAGGTAAAATAATGGAGATTTTAGGAAATAAATTAAAAAGATTTTTTGACATTGTAGATAATCCACCAAATGATGCTGAAATTACATATGCTGGGAATAGATATGAGGTATGGGAAATATCTGAAAACCTATTTAATAAGATGTGTGATATGTCAGAAGATGAATTTGTTAAATTAGCAGGTGAAGAGGCATGGTGGAGACAGTGTAATGGCAGTGTACTTGGTGTTCCTGATACAAAATTCATTATTAGTGGTGAAGAAATGGTAGGTTGGAATACAAGAGGAGAATATGAAAATTTTCAGTATGCTAAATTGACTGATTATCTATGCTATGGAATTGGAGCATCGCAACCTAAAAATGTATGTGCTTGTTGTGTGGATCTTGCAAAATACAATGATATGACAATGGCAGAATTATTTGAAAAGTATGGAGAATAACTTATTAGGGAGGTGCATGACATATCGAAAAATATCCAAGTATCGAAGATGTATCAAATTACTTAGTTGAAGAAATGAAGAAGTATGACGAGTCTTATGATGGTGAAGTAAAAGATGTTGAACTTGACAAAGAACAAGTAGATAAACAGACGATAGAATGGATAAAACTAGCTTTATCTAATTCTGGTTATCCAAGTAAGGAATGCAAAGAAAGATTAAAAAGAATATATGAAGGAGTTAAACACGATGGAGAATAATAAGGTAAGACAGTTTATTGATTTACTTGTCAATGAAGAAGAAACAATCGAAAATGCAGCAAAGGTATCTGGAATTGGCAATATGAAATTGGTCGATGTTTTAAAGACTATTTCAGAGATGGAGTTTGAAAGTATTAAAGCTTTTTCAAGTGCTGTTGCTGGTATGAATAGTATGAAGGAAGCTATTCAGACGGTTAAGGATTTAGATTATGCATTAACAGACTTAAAGAAATCTTCTGAAAAGTAGAGAATATATTGATAGATTGGTATTTATTGGTGAAGAGTAAATAACATACCATATATAGTGAGCGTAAAGCACAACAAACACTATATATGGTATGGAAATCAAGACCGAATGAAACTGACATTTCTTGGTTTGGAGGTGAGATTATTAAAGTTATTACTGATTTTATTCTGAACATTTTAAATAAAATTTTATGGTTGTTAGGAATGATTGTAATATCGCTCGCTATTTTCATTGGTATTTCGTGGTTGATGGACGATTTAAATTGGTACGAATATCAATCAGACTACTACAAGGAAGGTACTGTTATAGATAAGACAACTATTGGTCATCAAGTTGGATATGAAATGTATTTAACAGTTGAATTTGATGATGGGACAGTTTGCACTTATCGACCACAAGGCAGAAGTGATTATCCAAATGATAATTTATTCAAACAATTAGCGGTTGGAAAAACTTATAATTTTAGAATTGGCAAGTTTATTAACAATCATTATGGACGAAAGAAAAATGAAAAAGTAGAGAATATTATATCAGCAATAATAGTTAATGAATCACAATAAATTTAAGGAGACTATATGAATATTTTGAAGAAAATATTTTGTAGACATAAGAATAATGAAATTGTTTGTTGGCATTGGACTCATGGGCAGAATACTAATGAGATTAGATTTTTGGAAATTCAGAAAAAATGTAAAGATTGTGGAAAATATCATTTCAGCTACATAAAAGATTGGAATCAGTGTGATAAATTTATTGCAAAATATCCAAATAAAGAATGGTCTGATGTTTGCAAACCAGTTTTGAATTATATAATTTGGAGAATATTATTATGGAATATACAAGAGGTCGTAGGGCATTTCTTAATTTGATACGAGATCCAGTAGATAATTACATAGAACATAAAGATGAAATCGAAGAAGTTCTTAAATCATTCACAGTAGTTCCACGAAATAAAATATCTAAAGTAGATACAGACCAATGGTTATATATTAGTTCGGCTTGGCGAGATAAAAATTATGTAAGAGCAGTTGAAATTTGTAAGGGTAGTAAAATTTACAGTACGGATGAAAATGACTTATATGAATTAGACAAAGAATTGAATGAACTTGGATTTAAGACAAGAATTGGTAGAAATTGCGATACAGGAACTTTAAGTATTGCAGTCTTGGAAGAACCTGAAAAAGAGAATATATAGTTGAAGAAGGTGAGAAAATGCTAAAGAATATTGAAAATATTATAATTTCAGTAACAACAGATGACGAAAAATTAGAGGCTCTAAAACAATATGAAGACGATATCAAAACAGCGAAAGACATTATCAATGGCAAACTTACATATTGCGAGGAGTGCAAGGACTATTATCTTACAAAATCTTTCTTTCCAGAGAAAGAAACTATTCCTACAAAGATTTGTGTGTATGAAGATCCGATTAATTCAGGTGGTAACGATTATGTAGATGGATATGCTGATATTTTATATAGTGTTTGTCCTAAAGGTCATAAGCATGTAGTTGATAGAAAAGAGAGAAAAAAATAAAAGTAAGAGGTGAGAATGTGATTCAAGTAATTGAGTCAAATTTGAGTATTGACAAAGATGACACAATAAGAGATCATCAGTCACGAATTGTTGAAGTTGAAGATTGGGATACATATTGCAAAGCATTTGAAGAATATAATGGTGAAGCTGTTCATTTTAAGTCAAAGTCTATGCGTGGTTACAGTATCTTATCGAATTGCACAATGACAGATTTGATATATGATGACATTCATTTATCTTGTATGATCTTACACCAATCAGGTTTTATTACGAAGAAACTTGCATATAGAATTGTTTTATAATCTATGATTCATTCGAATCACAATTTCCAATAAAAATAAAAATCGAATAGAGAATAAACATATAGGGAGTGGGGAAATGGATAAAAGTTTTATACATGAATTTAACGTATTTGAAGTAAGAAATACTAAAAATGTAGATGTAAAATTTGTGATAAAGAATTAAGTAATGAAAAGATCATATATCTAAAATCGTTCAGATTACAAAGTCAGCCATTCCATATATGTATTTCTTGTTGGAAGAAATTAAATATATTGGTTGAAGAAAGTTTGTCTTAAATAAATTTATAAAACAGGAGAATAAGTAAGTGAAGTAGTTCAGTGGAAATCACTGTTTCTTTGGAATTTGAGGAGGTGAGAAAGTGTCACAATTTATATTTAATGAAGACTTTGCAAATAATTGGAAGTCAGGTCAGATAGTTACTTGTGAAGAAAAAGAGGATGGTTATTTAATTAATAAAGTTGCACTTATTGAAAAGGACGAACTTTTAAAACATGGTGAATTTATCACAATGAATGTTCAGATATTGGGACATATTGAGCAAGGTGAAAAAGGTGATTTGACGTTTACATATGATAGAGATTTTCAACCAGGAGACACAGTACAACATTTCAAAGGTGATTTCTATAAGATTGTTGCCATTGGAACTAATACAGAAACAGAAGAAAAGATGGTTGTATATCAGAGCTTAAAGGATCAGAGAGTATGGACTAGACCATATGATATGTTTATCAGTAAAGTGGATAGAGAGAAATATCCAAACGCTTATCAGCCATATAGACTTATAAAAGTAAAGATTACTGCTTAGTAATTAGTCTTGAACAATTCAGTTCAAAAATTCCAAAACAAATAACTGAATAGTGAATATATGAATGGGTGAAAGAACAGCATACCCTTGGGCTTTTGCGCTCAAAAATCACTGTTGAATATAGATTTTATATAGATTTAATCTCTATGTTCCGTCCTGAGAAGGGCGTTTATATATATGTTATTTATTAAATTTTATTACATATAAGGAGGACATTTTTAAAATGGCAGAAACAAAGAAAAAAGGAAGATTATTTGATTTACCTGAGACAAAGGGTGCGTTCCAGTTAAAGGGAATTGTATCTGGTATGGAAAAGGACACAGCTTTCAAGGAGATTAAGACAAAGAGTGGAAAGCCTATGAGAATGCTTAACTTTGGTACAAGCTATCTTGATGGTGAAACATTATATGTCAATCTTCAGGGCATGGAACAGGAGAATGTATATTTTTCCAAGAGAGCTGAGAAGAAGGGCGAAAAGGCTGAGACAGTTAAAGTACCTTGGGCTGATAGATTTTCCTATAACCGTGAGGGCTTCCGTTTAATTGGAAAGAATATCGGTGTAAAGAAGAAAGTTGACTCAGAAGGAAAGACAGTTAATGACAAGAAGGTTCTTACAGATTTTGATGCTTGTAAGGAAGTTAAGGAAAATCTGAAGGATGGATCTTCTGTATTTATCAGAGGTAATCTTGATTATAGTAGTTTTACAGATGATAAGGGTAATAAGAGAACATCTACAAAGCTTGTACCAAATCAGATTTCTCTTTGCTCTGAAATCGACTTTAATGATGAGAAGTTTGAGAAGCAGAATGATTTTAACCAGGTAATTATCTTCATGGGTATTGAGCAGGAAAAGGATGATAATGATAAACCAACTGGTAGATTTATTGTTCTTGCAAAGATTGTTACATATAGCAACATTGAAGATGTTCAGTTCTTTATCGAGGATAAGGCTCTTGCAAAGAAGTTTAAGAATTCACTTAGTCCTTATAACGCAATCAAGGTAAGTGGTCATATGGTTTCTTCTACTCAGACAGAAACAGTTGAAACAGATGATGATGATAATTGGGGCGAAGAAGATAACATGGAAAAGGTATCTGCTCCTACAAAGAGAGAGTTTATCATTACTGGTGCAAAGGGTTCGTCTATTGATAAGGAACTTTACACAGAACAGAATGTTACAGAAGCTATTGCTAAGATTAAGAATGCTAATAGGGCAGAGGAAAGCTTTGGTTCTGACTCTAACGATGATTGGGGAGACGGTTCTGATCTTGACGATGGAGATGACGAAGCGTGGGATTAATTCTCACAAGTAGAGAATAACAATATGGAGCGTCAGAAATGGCGTTCCAATAATCAAAATTATAGAATTAACGGAGGAATTATTTAATGGCAAAAGCAAGAAAAGCGTCAGTCACACAGAGTAAGTTGGGTATGATTTTATATGGAGAGCAGTTTACAGGTAAGTCTACAATGGCTATGCAGCTTGCATATTTCAAGCGTCCAGATGGAAAGCCTTTCAGAGTATTATATCTTGATCCTGAGACTGGTTCAATTGATGATTATCTTGGTGACTTAGAAGCAAATGGTGTAAACCTTGAAAATATTTACATTGTATATACTCAGTCACTTGGAGAAGTAAGACAGTATATTGCAAAGGTTAAGAATGATGAAGATTTCTACGAACTTGATGATGACGGAGAGGAAACAGATGATGTAGTTCTTGATGCAGACGGAGAGCCATTTAGAGCAGATGCAATTGTTGTTGATGGTACAACAATACTTAATCTAACAACAAAGCAGGGATTGGTTGAGTTCTCAAAGAAGAGAAACAAGGTTAAGGCAGACAAGGATGGGCTTGTTGGAGATGCAAGACTTGTTAAGATTGAAGGCGCAGGAATGGAGCTTAAAGATTACCAGACAATTAACTTTAAGGGACAGGATTTAATTCTCGATCTTATGGCTTCTGGTGTTCACTACATTGTAACTGCAAGAGAGACAGATGAGAAGGAGACTATTAAGCAGTCAGACGGTTCTACAATGAGTGTTGTAACTGGAAGAAAGATTCCAGATGGATTTAAGGGTATGACATATAATGTTAAAACTGAAATCCGTATGTATAGAAATGAAGAAGGTACAGTATGTGCTCATGTTAAGAAGGATAGAACTCATACTCACGAAGACAACTCAGTTATTGAAGATCCTACATTACTTGATTGGCAGTCAGTTATCGACAAGACAGCAGATAAGAAAGCATTTGTTGTAAAGAATGACTTAACCAAGGCTGTTGATGTTGAGCAGGATATTTATAGTAAGGAGATTCTTGGTAAGGTTGGAGAGCCTGATAACTCAGAGTCAGAGAATGTATCTAACGGAAGTGGTGGTGTAGATATTGAAGCAATTAAGAAAGAGATTATTGCTAAAAGAAATGCGCTTCCACCTACTGAGAAGAAAGCAATGAAGGAAAAGCTTGAAGCAGCAGGTCTTCCTACAGCATACAAGAATGTAACAGATGTTGAAATTCTCAATAAGGTATTAGCAATGTTTGACTAATTTTTGGTTATGTAAAGGTAGGACTATGGCAAGATACACAAATAGCAAAGATGGTGTTAAAAGAAAATGTGGTTGTTGCGGAAAAGACCTTTATATAAACAAGAATAATATTGACGATGCAATCTACTATGATAAGAAAACCTATCATAGTAGTTGCTTTATCAATATATGTCAGAAACGTATTGCGAATAAAAGAGCAGACGTATCAGCAAAATGGACTTGGATATATGACCACATTGATACAATAAAAAAAGATACATATTCACATCTTGCGGTAGCGATAGAACAAGATGAGATATTTCAATTTATTAAAGAAGCATATGATTTAACCATTATTCCGACTACTGTATGGCAGAAATTAAGTAATATCTATGCTGGTACATTTAAGGGAATGACAGTAGGTATTCCACCTTCAGACCTACTTGATATGTGGAAAAGAAAAATTGATATGCTTAATGGTATTGCTAAGAAAAATGAAGTAAAAGGTATTCATATGCAACCAGAAGTACGATTAACATATGATTTATCTATTTTGGTAAATAAATATGACAGTTATTTAAGGTGGAAAGAAAAACAAAAAATACTTGAAGCTGAGAAAGAAACAGAAAAATCACAGAATATTGTTAGTCAATCAATTGGTTATACAAATATATCTAAGGAAGAAACTAATGATAACACAGATGATATTTCAGACTTGGTGGATGATATTTTTGGATAGGAGATAAATATTGGACAATGAACATGAATTAAAGGATTGTAATATACAATCAGAAATATGTTTTGTGGGTGCGCTACTAAAGTCTCCCGATTTGATTGTAAATTATAGCAATTTTATGAGAAGTAAATATGATTTCTCTGATCCTGCAACAAAGTTTTTTTATGATAGTTTTGAAACATATTATCTTACATTTTCTCAAACAGTTGATGAGATAAAGATGAATGTATTTATGAGTCAGAATGAGGAGCGACTTAAATTATACAAACAGTATAAGGGATGGAAAACTCTTCAAAGATATATGACTTTAGCAGACGAAAATGATGTGAAAAATTATTTTGATACTGTTAAAAAATATTCATTGGTCAGAGAATATGGAAGAAATGGATTCCCAGTTGAAAAAATATTATCTCATAGAAATTTCGATAAAATGTCACCAAATGACATTTACAGAATTATTCGTACAAAAGCGGATAAGATAAATACAGTAATAAATGCTGGTGAAGAAGCAGTAGAACTTACTGACAAAAACTCATCTCAGATTGATAAATATCTTGAAAAGCCAAATTTTGGCTTACCTTTCCCTTGGTATATGTATAATGAATATTTTCTTGGTCTTAGAGAAACAAAGGTATTATTTGAAGGATTCCTTTCTAATGAAGGTAAAACAAGAAAACTTGTATTATTAGCAGCTTATGTTGCACTTGTACAGAATGAGAATTTTTTTCTTATGAGTAATGAGATGGACGAGGAGGATCTTCGTAGCTGTTTGATTACAACTGTTATTAATAACAAAGAGTTTCAAGATTTACATGGAGTTCATTTAACGAAACCTGAAAAAGAAATTGTATTAGGCGTGTACCACGATAAGACTGGGAACATTATTAGAAGAAAAATTGATGACAATGGCGTGTATCTTGAAAGTAATTCGGATTACATAAAGAGAATAAAAGATACGTCAGAGGAATATTGGAATGTCAAGAAAGTAACAGACTGGATTGATAGCAGTGAACGTAAAGGCAAGGTTATGTTCAAGGATGTAGGAGATGACTATAGCCCTGAAAGAATTGAGTTTGAGTTGCGTAAAGCAAAGATGGTTCAGAACATTAAGTATTACGGCTATGACACATTAAAAGGGTATAACACAGATGATTGGTCACAGATCAAGCAGTTTGCAACAAAACTGAAGGAGTTGACAAAGGAACTTCGTATGAGTGGTTATGCAGTATTCCAGTTAAGTGATGATACTGTATTTACTGATATTTTTAGTCTTAGTAGTAACAATATTGCCAATGCTAAACAGATAAAGCATGTAGCTGATATTCTAAACATTGGTAAGAAACTTAATAAGGAAGAATACCATAAATATCAAGTTGTGTTGGAATGTGATTCTTGGGGAGAGCCTGTAACAGAAGATTTGGATTTAAGTAAACAATATTTTTGTATTAAACCAGATAAGAATAGAGCAGGTAGCAAGGACAAGATTATGTTATTCGAGATTGATTTGAATTTGAATATATGGAGAAATATAGGTTATATCATTAAGAAACCAAAAAATAGTGACTAATTGGAGGGTGGCAGCTTGGATGTAAGAGAGCTAAAGAATTACATATATGAAAATAACTATTCTGAACAGATATTAGAATCCGTTGGTTGCCACCATATCAAATATCATTCAGTTGGAGCATATTGGACAGCAGGTAATCCAGATGGAGATAACAAAGGAGCAATTATTTTATATAATAACGAATCACTTATTTGTCTCAATAAAACTCGTCAAATGATAAAAGGTAGTAGACAGACAGATATTATTGACCTCGTTTGTTATATAAAAAATCTTACATTTCCAGAAGGATTAAGGGAAATATGTTCAGAAATAGGAATGTCTTATTATCATGATTTTGAAGAGGATATTCCTGATAGTTTTAAGATACTGAAAATGTTAGAAGATATGGATTCTAATATATCAGAAGAAAAAGAAAAACCATTACAACCTATTTCAGAAAAAATTCTTTCGTATTACAAGCCATATGTCAACGATTTATTCTATGAGGATCACATTGATTATGAAACACAGAGAGAATTTGAAATAGGATTTGATGAAGAAACCAACCGATACACAATTCCTATTCGAGCAGAATTAGGAGATTTAGTTGGTGTTAAAGCAAGATATTTTGACAGAAAAGTACCTGATGGAATGAACAAATATATTTATTTAGAGCCATGTGCAAAGTCGAAGATTCTATATGGGTTATATAAGACTCTTCCATATATAAAAAGAACAGAACGTATTTATGTAGGTGAGGCAGAGAAATTTGTACAACAGGCATGGAGTTACGGTTATCAAAATACTGGTGGAACAGGTGGAAAAGAATTGTCCCAATATCAGATTGATATGTTGGTACGACTTGGGGTAGATATTATTTTTTGCTTTGATAAAGATGTAACCAAAGAAGAATTAGAAACATTGGCTGAAAGATTCCCAGATGGTGTTCCTCTTTATTACATGTTTGATGAAGATAATATTCTTCAAGAAAAAGAATCCCCTACGGATAATCCTACAAATTGGAAGCATTTGGTAGAGAATAATATATATAGATTAAGATAGGAAGGTGTGTATTTGAAGTATAAATTATATGATAATAGTGACAATAATACTTCCAATGTAATAAAGGAAGTTTTAAAAAATAGAGGAATTGAAGACTACAATAAATATCTAAATTTAGATGATAGTGTTGTAATTCCATATGATAAATTAAATAACATAAATAGTGCAGTTGAATTATTTATGAATCATTTCAATAAAAAAAATAAGATTGAGATATTGGTTGACGAAGATCCAGACGGATTTTGTTCAGCAGCTATGATGTATTTATATATCAAACAAATGGACAATAAATATCCCGTCAATTACATATTACATACAAGAGCAAAATCACATGGATTAGACGATGATATTACAGTATCGGAAGATACAAAGTTATTGATTATTCCTGATGCTGGAACAAATGATACATTACAGTGCAAGGAACTTGTTGGTCGTGGAATTGACATTTTAATTCTTGATCACCATGAGTCAGAAGAAGATAATCCACATGCTTTAATTGTTAATAATCAGATGAGTGTAGATTATCTTAATAAGGATTTTTGTGGTGCAGGTATCGTATATAAGTTTTTACAAGCATTAGACACAGAGACTTGGAATGAATTTGCCGATGATTATTTAGACTTATGTGCGTTAGCAAATATCAGTGATGTAATGGATATGAGGTCGTTTGAAACAAGATACATTACAAATATTGGATTACTGAACATTAAGAATAAATGTTTGCAAGCACTTATTAAAGCTCAGGATTATAGTATGAATGGCAAAGTTAATATTCATAATATACAGTGGTACATAACACCAGTTTTAAATGGAATGATTCGTATTGGTTCAAATGACGAAAAAGAATTATTATTTAGAGCATTTATTGAACAGGACGAATACTTTGAATATAAAAAGAGAGCGACCAAAGATAAACCAGCAGAAACTATTCAAGAAAGTATTTATGATAGAGCTGCAAGACTATGTAAAAATGCAAAGTCTCGTCAAGATAAGATGAAAGAAAAAGGCGTTAAAGCCATTTCAGAAATCGTAGATGAACTTCCAAACGATGATAAAGTTATTATGGTCGATGTTACAGAAGTTCTTGATAGTGGACTAACTGGTGTTGTAGCAATTAAAATAGCTGAACAGTACAATAAGCCATGTATTTTACTAAAGCAGCATTATGATAAGAAAAAAAAGAAGTCTGTGTTCGGTGGTAGTGCAAGAAATATTGATTATAGTCCGATTGATAGTTTCAAAAACATTATTAATTCGACAGGAATTATAAATGGTAAAGGTCATGCAAATGCATTTGGTATTGTTGATTTACCTATAGATGACAAGAAAAAAGCAATTGACGAAATAAATACTATTCTCAAAGATACAGAATATGATTCAACATATCGTGTAGATTTTATCTTAGACATAAATCATGTCACAATCCCATTGATTTTAAAATTATCTGAATTTGAAGATATTATATGCCAAGGAATTGATGAACCAATGGTTGCAATAGAGAATATATCATTGACAAGAGATTGTTTTGAAGTATTTGGAAAAAATGAGGATACTATCAGCTTTGTAATAGATGATATTAAGTATATTCAATTTAAGTGCAAAGAAGGCAATCAGTTATATGATTTTATACAAGATGCATGGAGTGATAAAGATAGTATTACATTTACTATTGTTGGTAAACCTTCAATAAATGAGTACAACGGCATTAGAACACCACAGGTTATTATTGAAGATGTCGCTGTTATTAGTGTAAGTAGTAACGATGAAGATGATGATTGGTAGGAGGTGAGTTATGTATAGTTCATTACATAACCATACATATTATTCATTGCTCGATGGATATGGAAGTCCAAAGGAAATGTTGGATAGAGCAAAAGAAATAGGACTAAAAGCATTTGCCGTAACAGAGCATGGTAATGTATATAGCCACATCTATTTTGACTTAATTAAGAAAGATTATCCAGATATCAAAATGATATATGGCTGTGAGTTATATGAGTGTGAAGATATAGAAATCAAGGATAAGGACAACAAATATTTCCATTTAATTTGCTTAATTAGAAATGAACAGGGTAGAAAAGATTTAAACAAGGTTATTACAAAAAGCAACTTTGAAGGATTCTATTTTAAGCCAAGATGTACAATCGAAGACTTAAAACCATACGCTGAGAATTTTGTTATATCATCTGCGTGTTTAGCAAGTAAATTAGCAAGAGAATCAGATTTTGAGAAATGTGTTGAATACATCAATGAATATAAAGAAGCTTTTCCATATTTCTTTCTTGAGATGCAGTCTCATTCACATAAAGATCAATGTTTATATAATCAAAAAATCTTAGAACTTTCTCAGAAAACAAATACTCCATTTATTATTACAACTGATAGCCATGCTCCTAAAAAGGAAGATTTGTACTATCAGGATAAACTTATTCAGATTGGTAGAAAAAGCAGTAATAATGATAAAAACGCCATTGAAAATACTGAGGTATATGAAGGATGTTATATGCAATCTGAAGAAGAGATTCATGAGTGTATGGATAATCAGATTGGATATGAAAATGTATGTATTGGTTTAGAGAATACCAATAAGGTAGCAGATTTAATTGGTGAAGTTAATATGCCATTTCAGAAACCGCAGTTACCTACTTTCCCATTACCAGAGGGGTATAAGGATAATAATGAATTCTTATGGCACTTAGTAAACAAAGGATGGAAAGATAGAGGGTATGACAAATTAAGTGAGGCTGACAAAAAGGTACGAAAAGAACGTCTTGACTATGAAATGGGAATTATTCATTCAATGGGATTTGATGGATATTTCTTGTTTGTATGGGACTTTATAAAAGCAGCAGAAAAGCTTGGAATTGAAGTCGGCAAAGGAAGAGGTAGTGCAGCAGGTTCATTAGTTTGTTATTGTTGCCACATTACAGATATTGATCCGATTAAATATGGACTTATCTTTGAGCGATTCTTAAATCCTGAACGAGTTGGACTTCCTGATATTGATACTGACGTAGGAAATCGAGATGCAATTATTGACTATCTTGTTGATAAATATGGAGAAGATAGAGTATGTCAGATTATCAATTATTCATATATTACACCAACAGTAGCAATTACTGATGTTGGTAAGATACTTGGTTTTCCGTATAATCAAATGCAAAAACTTTCTCAGAAATTTACATTTGATAAGTGGGATGATTGTATGAAAGCAAATCCTAACTTACTCGCAGATAATCCACAATATGCTGAATTATTTGATATTGCAAAGCATCTTAGTGGTCGTGTTAAGACGGTATCTATTCATGCAGGTGGTGTAGGAATTGTTGATACAACAATCAATGATTATATGCCAATGAAGATAGGAACTAAGGGTGAGCATGTAATTCAGGTTGATAAGCATTATGTAGAAGATATTGGAATAGTTAAATTTGACTTACTTGGTGTAGCAACTCTCAACCTTGTAAAAGAGATTAAGGATGATTTACATTTAGATCCTTGGGATTATGACATTAATAATCCTGAATTTGAAAATGATAGACCTACATATGAATTGTTGGCAAGTGGCAAAACTAATGGAGTATTCCAGGTTGAATCTGCTGGTATGAAAGACTTGCTTATCAGATTAAAACCAAAGCTTGAGCAGTTAGATTTTGAGGTTATATCCGTTATTTTGGCATTGTATAGACCTGATAGTATGGGAGCACTTGATGAGTATGTTGAAATGGCAACAGGTGGAAGTAGACCTCTATCAATTCATCCTGATATGGACGAGATATTAAAGGATACAAATTACTGTATGATTTATCAGGAACAGCTTCTTGATATTGTTAAAAAATTCGGTGGAAGAACTTATGGAGGTGCTGATTTATTCCGTAAGGCGATTGGAAAAAAGATTGTAGAACTTGTGCAAAAAGAGTCAGAAATCCTTCGTAGTGAGATAGTCGCAAATGGTTATCCGAAAGAGATAGCAGATAAAATTGCAGATGAATTATCTCAGAAAGGCGGCTACTTATTTAACAAGTCGCATTCCTATAGTTACGCAGTTCTTTGTTTCGAGACAGCTTGGTTCAAAGCACATTATCCAACATATTTTTTCAAAGCTTTATTTAATCAGAATAAGGATAAAGCAGGAGCAATTAACAAATACATTCTTGACGCAAGATATTTTGATGTAAATATTATGCCACCTAATATTAATCATTCGGGAATGAATTTTACAGTTGATAACAATAAGGTTTTATTTGGATTGTCTGCCATTGGTGGTATAGGAGAATCACTTTCTAAACAGATAATTGAAGAAAGAGAGAATAATGGTATATACAAGTCATTTGATGATTTGATTACGAGACTTTCTTTAGGTAAGGCATCTGTTATTGCATTAATTAAATCTGGTGCAATTCCTTGTAAAAACAAGCGTGAAAAACTTGTGTCATATCTTAAATCACAGTATCAACCATTAAAATTCACAGAAGTTCAGTCATTGCCTACCTACAAGAAACTCGAAGAAGATTGGAATATTGACCTTAAAAAATATATTGTTCCTTCTTCTGGAAAAAGAGTTGTTTATGACAAAGAGGCGTTGCTTACAGAGTATAACCGATTGAAGAAAAAACAGTTTGACGAAAATCAAAAAGTTAGATTCCAAAAATACATTGAGGATAATAAAAAATATCTTGAAGATGAACAATTTTGGGAGTTCCAAACATTACAAGTATTCATTAATGACAATCCTTTTGACGCAGCTTATACATTTTTAACACCATTTGAAGATGTTCCTGATGGTGAGAAGTGTACATTAGTTGGAATTATTGCAAAGGTTCAGAAGAAAAAAGATAAGAATGGTAAGCAGTTTGCTTATATAAATATCTATTCAAGTTTTGGACTTGTTGAAGGAATTGTATGGCACAGTCAATTAAAAGAGTATGAAGACCTTGTAAAGAAAGGACAACAAGTAGCAATCCTTTGTAAAAAAGATAGTGAAGAAAAAGTTATTGTAGAAAAATTAAAGCCTTATAGTAAATGGCTTGAATATGTAAGAAAGAAAGGAGTATCAGTCTAAATTGGATGAAGATGAGATTTATAAATTCACTGCAATAATTACATATGAGCAATATTACTCAGATGACTCGACATGGGGTGTTTTTGGATTTTCAACAACCGATGATATTCCATTCTTTACAAAACCAACAAAAGCATTTGATCCATTTGGTGATAATAAAACCTCTGATGAAGAGAATAAAAAGATGAGTAAACTTGCAGGTAAGATGCAGCACTTAGTTGTTGGTGGAGAATATGTAGTTAAAGCAAAGTATAAAAAGGATAAAAAATATGGTGATCAGTATGTGCCGATTGCCATATATGCAATTATCCCACAGAATAGAGAGACGCAATTATTATTTTTAAAGTCAATGATTCCTGAATGGATGGCTGACAATTTAATAAATGCTTATCCAGATGTGGTTAATGATGTTGCAAATGGCACATTGAAAACAATTGACTACAGTCTTGTTAAGGGCGTAAGAGAGATTACATGGAACAAAATCAAGGAGAAGATAATCAATAACTATCTTATTTCTGACATTATTTCAATGCTTAAACCAATTGGTGTTACATATGCAATGATTAAAAAGTTATTATCAGAAGAACCTAATCCAGTTTTATTAAAGCAAGAGTTAGAGAAAAATCCATACTTGATGACGAAAATTGACGGGATTGGTTTTAAGAAATGCGATGACCTTGCATTAAAATTAAAACCAGAATTGATTGATTCAACTCAGAGACTTGTAGCTTTTGTTCAATATTATTTTAAAGACTTAGGAGAAAGTAAAGGTCATACATGGTGTTCTGAAAAGATTTTAAGGGCAGCCATAAGTAATAATATATACGAGTGTTGCAATAAGGTTGATTGGCTATTAGAAAATAATGACTTTCTTCATATTGATAATGGTCGAATTGGTCTGAAATATTATTACGATATTGAGATGCAGATTTATCATTTGATTCTGAATAAATCTCAAATTGAAACAACAATCAATATTTCTGATGAAGCGATTGATAAAGCAATTAAACATGCGGAAGAAGAACAAGGATTTGATTATGTAGTAGAGCAGTTAGACACGATTCATAAGAGCTTACATAGAACTGTTAGTTTGATAACTGGAAAAGCAGGAACTGGTAAGACTTCAATTATGAGAGCAATTGTTAAAGCTTATATGGAGAATAATTATATGATGACAGCTTCAGCTTTATCAGCAATGGCAGCTCAAAGAATTACAGAAGCAACAGAATTTCCTGCAATGACTATTCATAGAACACTTGGATGCCAAGGTTTAAATGATTTTACATACAATAAGGATAATCATTTGATTACAGATGTTGCGTTTCTTGATGAAGGAAGTATGGTTAATGCCAGTTTGTTCTTACATTGGCTTGAAGCTATTGGAGACAATACAAGAATCATTATTTCAGGCGACCATAAGCAGTTACCACCTATCGGATTTGGAAATGTATTTTCAGATTTAATAGAAATGTTTGATGATTCAGTAGTAAGTAAATTAGTAAAACCAATGAGACAGGCTGAGAAGTCAGGAATACTTGTTGACGCTAATAAGATTAGAGAGAATATCAATCCTATATCGGAAAAGTTACAACCAAGAATTATTCATGGTGAATTACAGGATATGTATTATATGTTCCGTACAAATCGACAGTCATTGTTTAATATTGCTGTTAAGACATTCATCAAATCTGTTGAATCAGATGGAATCGACAATGTGGTTATTGCAGTACCTCGTAGAAAAGATTGCTTAAATAGTACAACTGAGATTAACAAGGTTATTCAGAATGAGTTGCTTGGAGACGTATTACAGAGCATTGATGGATTTGATACGACATTTAAGCTTGGTGCGAAAGTAATGCAAACAGTTAATGATTATGACAAAAATGTATTTAATGGCGAGATTGGTTATGTGACAAAAATCAGTGAAAGATATGATGGCAAGAAAAAAGAAGAGTATTGTGAAGTAACTTACACTGATATTTTTGGAAAAGACAAAATCATCGAATACACAAAGAAAGAGTTAGCTGCTTTGGATCTTGCTTATGCTATGACAGTACATAAATTACAGGGTGCTGGTCGAAAGACAGTAATTGGTATTATTGATAATACACATCATCAGCTTCTTGATAACTGTATGCTTTATACATTGTTGACCAGAGCAAAGAAGAGATGTTTGTTATTAGCTGAACCAGAGGCATTTTTACAGTGTATTAGAACAAGTCATAATAATAGAAATACTTGGATGATGTTAATGACATCAATAATAGAGAGTAATGTGCCAATAAATGTAATTAAAAATGGCGTGGTGGAAAAAACTGAAGTCTTGGAATGCCCATAAATAGGGCGTTTCAGAGACTCAAAAAGCCTTTGAAAACCGTTCTTTCATATAAAAAAAAGAGAATAAATAAATGTGGTGGTGGAATATGTAGACACGAAATATCCGTTATGTAGCGAGAAATGTACTTAAGTGTACGACTGAACAATGCGCTTGGCTGTTAACCAAGAGTACGGAAGTTCTTTTCCCGTAGCGGTCACGTTAATAATACCTCTGTTTGTACAGTAATGTATATGTAGGGTGAAAATCCCTACCCACATATTATGAATAAAATAACAAAAAATAGGAGGATTTATGAGTTCAAAAGACAATTCATATGCAAATACAGACAAAAAGACATTATTTTTATCTGATGATGTAGACAACGAATCTATTGGTAAATTAACATGGAGTATTTTACAACAGATTCGAGAAGATGATGAGAAAGATGAGAGGGAAAAAGATTATAAACGTGAGCCAATTAAACTATATATCAACTCGTATGGTGGATCTGTTTATGATATGTGGGGATTGATTGATGTCATTCTTAATAGCAAAACTCCAATATATACATATTGCACAGGATATGCAATGAGTGCAGCTTTTAAGATTTTCTTAGCGGGACATAAAAGATTTTGCTATAAACATTCAACATTTATGTACCATCAGATGAGTTGTTGGAGAAGTGGAAAATATCAGGATCTAGTAGAAGATAGAGAAGAAATGGACTGGCTGAATAAAAAGAATGAAGAATATGTAATCAACAGAACAAATCTCACAAAAGATGATATTAATGAGATTCGTGAAAAGAAGAAAGATTTTTATATCCATTCCGATAAGGCAGTCAAGTATGGAATTGTTGATGAAGTTTTGTAAAGGAGAATAATTAAAATGAACAAATTAAGCAACAAAAATATTTATTACATAGTGGGAATTAAAAATGAGAGATTTCCTAGTTTGAAAAATACAACAATTAATAAAGAGTTTTGTGGGAGGATTGTTAAAATCACCGAAAACAATACATTTTTCAAGCTAAATGGTAGTGAAGTAAATGTAATTATCCCGACTGACTGGATAGAATATCTTGCACCATCTAAATTATTGTGGAACAAGTAAATTTTAAGATTGGTAAGAATCGACAGTTTCTTGTGAAAATTAAGGAGGTAAAAATGAACAGAATAACTATTAATGGTAAAACAATCACATGTTCAGGAACTAATGTTGTCATCAACAATGGAAAGGTTATTGTAGATGGCAATATAGTTCAGGAATGCAATAGTGGTGATATTAAAGTCACCATCGAAGGAAATGTAAACAAAATTGATTGTGGTGGTTCAGTAGAAGTTCACGGCAATTCAGGAAGTATTGATTGCGGTGGCAGTTGTAAAGTCAGTGGAGATGTCAAAGGAGATATAGACGCAGGTGGTTCTGTAACTTGTGGTAACGTATCAGGTGACATAGATGCTGGTGGAAGTGTGAGATGTAGAAGATAAGGAGAATAATTTATGTATAACAAATTAACAGACAAACAGTATAACATTGCCATTGGTATTATTTTACTTTGGGGATTTTTAGTGAATACAATAATGTGTGTATTTTTTCAGGACACATTTTGCAACTTAAATCCAACAATGGTATTAATTGGCTACTTTGTAGTTGCATTAGCAGGTATTGGTATGAGTGAGTTTTCAGACAACCCAATTGTGAGTTTTATAGGATATAACTTAGTTATATTGCCAGTTGGTGTAGTTTTAAGTATTTGCTTAAAAGATTATTATATGTCTTCTATTGTACAAGCTTTTATTTTGACTACTCTGATTACCATTGTGCTTATTATTGTATCAAGTATTAAACCTGAAATATTTCTATCAATGGGAAAAACACTATTTATTTGTTTATCAGCAGTTATAGTAATTGAATTTATTATGATTTTATTTGGTAATGTACCTAAATGGTGGGATTGGATTGTCGCATTGTTATTCTGTGGATATATTGGATATGATTGGGCAGAAGCACAAAATAATGCAAAAACTTTAGATAATGCTATAGATAGTGCAGTTGCTTTATATCTTGATATCATCAATTTGTTTTTAAGACTGTTGGGAAGCAGTAAAGATGATAATTAAAAGTAACAAGAAGCCATTATTTCATGTGGATATTAGGAGGTAGATAATGAAAGCAATTTTACAGTATACGGATTGTATGCGTGACGATAAGAATGTTTTTGGAGTATTAGCTTTGAACAATGTAGAAGTAATTAAAACGAAACAGGGAATGTCTATTTATCCACTTGTTACAATTAGAGTCAAAGATACAGATACACTCAACAAAATTCTAAAACAACTAAATGAAAAATCGCATTACGGGGTTAGGATTGCAAAAGTGAAATCAGATAAATCATTTATTGAGAGATTGAAGATGTTATTTGAATAAATTCATAGGAAACTAAACTTTCTTGCGATTTAAAAAGGAGAATAAAATGAGCGCAGATAACGGAATTTATATTTTAAAGACAAAAGATCAGTACAGAGTGGCACATCTTTGTGCTATTGATAATGTAACATGGTCAGTAATTGATGGTGACTGGAATTGTAATGATATAACAAGAGGTAAACTTGTTCCAACAAGAGTAGTCGAGATGTGGGGTGATCACAAATATACAAAAGATAGGAACAAGGCTTTTGAAATTGCACACAAATGGGCTAGTAGCCTCCCTATATGTGAATATGGAATAAATGTTATTACATACAACAAGACATGGAAACACATTGTAGAAGATGCAAAGGAATATGCTAAAAAAGAAATTTCTTATATTAAAGGAACAAATCAAAATGAATGGTATAAGTGTAAATTGGATACTTTACAAAGGATTGCAAATGGAGAATATTTATGAGTAAATTGGACTTTCATTGGAATGGTGGTGGTTAAAATAAAGAAAATATTAAAAGCAATAATGTTTACATTGCTATGGTTTCTGGCAGCGACAACGGTTTGTATTGCTGTTAAAGGAATTATTTATGTCATCGGTTTATTAATTGGAGAAGTCATGGCAACATTATTGTCAATCATATTATTACTAATATTCATAGCAGTGTTTATTTATAAAGAATTTTTATAGGAGGATTAAATGGGAACAATTACAATTTTACCAGAAACAACTAAAAAGCCAATTACATTGATGGGGGCAAGAGCAGGATGTTGTTGGAACGCTAATATATCAGATGACGAAAAAAATTATAAACGTGGTCTTGATTGTATCAAGTCAGGTCACGGACGTGTTATGGAATATCCAAATGTTGAAATGATTATAGATGGATATTCGGCAAAAACAATCCGAGAATATTACACTCATATAGTTGGAGCAAGCAGATTGCAGGCAAGTACAAGATATATTGATTATTCTAAAGGAGAAGGTTTTGGTTATGTAACACCACAATCAATTAGTAACGATGAAGATGTTGCTGCAACATGGCATAGTGTTATGAGTTATATTAACACTAATATTCAGCATCTCATTAATAACAGAGTACCAGTCGAAGATGCAACAATGTTACTCCCGTTAGCTTATTGTACAAAAATGGTAGATAAACGTAATCTCAGAAGTCTTATTGAAATGAGTAGAGTTAGAATGTGCAGTCGTGCTTATTGGGAATATAGGGAACTTTTCAAAGATATTTGCAACGCATTAAGAGAATATTCAGATGAATGGAAGTGGATTGTAGATAATTTATTTCATGCAAAGTGTGATGAGATTGGGTATTGTACTGAAACTAAGTCATGTGGCAGAAGACCGAAGAAGGAGAATATATAATATGAGAAATCCAGATAGATTAGATGATTTTTACTCGCAGTTATGTGAAATACATAAAAAATCATTTCCAGATTGGAGATTTGGACAATTGTGCAGTAACTTTTTTGGATGGTTGGCTTCTAAAAAGAAAATGGATTTGTTCTTTCCAGAAGAAGATCAAATGCTTACATATTTAAGAGAATTTTGTGGAGAGGGAAATGCTAATGGAGAAAATTGACATAGTAAAAAGAGTCAAAGAACTCAATGCTGCATCAGAAGCTTACTATAATGGTAATAAGCCGATTATGTCAGACTATGAGTTCGATTGTAAGTTTGACGAATTAAAGAAGTGGGAAGAAGAAACTGGAATTGTTTTATCCAATAGTCCTACACAAAATGTGGGATATGACGTTGTATCAAATCTTGAAAAAACGACACATTCTCATCCAATGTTATCACTAGGCAAAACTAAATCAGTGGATGATTTAATAAAATTCTCTAGTGGTAAGGATTGTGTAATCTCACTAAAGATGGATGGTCTTACTGTTCTAAACACATATGAAAATGGTAAATTACAAAAGAGTGAAACAAGAGGAAATGGTGAGGTAGGTGAAGTTATCACTCACAATGCTAAAGTGTTTGATAACTTTCCTATTAATATTCCATTTGATAAAAAGTTTGAAATTGAGGGTGAAGCAATTATCACTAAAAATGATTTTGAACATATAAACACTAATGGAGAATATAAGACTTGCAGGAATTTAGCTTCTGGTTCAGTTAGACAGCTTGACAGTAAAATTGCAAAGGATAGACATGTACATTTTGTTGCATGGAAAGTTCCATTCGGTCTTAAAACATACACTGAAGGATTTAGAATTGCAGAATATTATGGCTTTGAAGTAGTTCCATATGTTACATACAATAGTAGTACAGATGACATAAATGAGAAAATTGAACAGTTAAAAACGATTGCAGATAAAAAATCATATCCTATAGACGGATTAGTTATTTCTTATAATAATGTAGAATATGGTAAAGTCCTTGGTATGACAGGTCATCATCCAAAACATTCACTTGCTTTTAAGTTTTATGATGAAGAATCCGTATCTACATTAAAAGATATAGAGTGGAGTATGGGGAAGATGGGAAGTTTAACGCCTATTGCGATTTTCGATTCGATAGAAATTGACGGGACTCAAGTGGAGAGAGCTTCGCTTCATAATGTATCAATTTTAAAAGAGTTAGAGTTGGGTATTGGCGATGAAATAACTGTCATAAAAGCCAATCAGATAATTCCTCAGATAAAAGAAAATCTTACTAAAAGTAATACTTATGAAATTCCTATATCCTGTCCTATTTGTGGCGGTACAACTAAAATAGTAAAAGATAATGATTCAGAAGTGCTTATGTGTGATAATCCTGATTGTCAGGGCAAACTCTTAGGAAAACTTGCACATTATTGTTCAAAAGAAGCTATGAATATAGATGGCTTATCAAAAGCTACACTTAAATTTCTCATAGATAAAGGCTGGGTTAAAAGATATATTGACTTATACAATCTTGACCAGTATTACGATATATGGATTAAGTGTGAAGGTTTTGGTGCTAAGTCAGTTCTTAAAATACTTGATGCTATAAAAGAATCTGCATATACAACTTTAAGTCGTTTTATAAATTCTCTTTCAATTCCCCTTATTGGCAAAACAACAAGTAAACAGATATCAAATGCTTGTGATAATGATATAAGAACATTTATGACAGTTATTAACCAGTATGGTGCTAGTTATTTTAGCAATATTGATGGTATTGGTGACACAATGATAACTTCTTTTAATAATTATTGGAAGAAAAATAGGGATAAAGTACATCAATTATGCACAAGACTTACATTTGAAAAGCCAACACCAATTGTTAAAACAGATGACTATAAAGATTTATCTGGACTTACATTTGTAATAACAGGTTCACTCAATCATTTCTCTAATAGAGATGAACTTAAAAATAAAATAGAAACATATGGTGGCAAGGTATCAGGATCTATATCTGCAAAGACTTCTTACCTTATTAATAATGATGTTAATTCTACATCATCTAAAAATCAAAAAGCAAAATCGCTTAATATTCCAATTATATCAGAAAAACAGTTCTTATCTATGATTAGATAATTATTTTTATTAGGAAGGAGGTGAGAATTGAAGAGTGAATTATATAAATGCAGGTAAACTAAGAAGTTTTCTTGAAAACGTGCCTTCTGATTCTTATGTGGCGGTAGGTACAAGAGAGAATAATGAAATAGAAGAAATTAGACAAGAATCTGGCATTGTTGATATGAATATAAAATCTGTCGGATTCGATACTAATGGTTCTAATGAAGTATATATCAAATTATATACAAACAAATATGATGGAAGTGGGTGTTTAAGATTTACAAGATAAGTAAGGTAATAGCTCCTATTGCTATTGCAGGTATAGTAGTCGCCCCTTTGTGGGCTAGTAATAATGTACATATTAATACTGCGAAAGCAGCACAGGTTAGTTATTATGAATCACGTTTCTATATAAAAGTTCGTCAGAATATGTTTAAACGTCAGTTGCAGATGAATAAGTTGGACGAAATTGAAGAAGCAGTTGATGAAACAGAGAATATTATTATAGAAGAAACTTATTATATTGACCTTGATGTACCTAGCGAAAAACCATTCAAAAGTTATATGGATGCTAGAATGATAACAAGTACAAATTCAGCACAATATAAGCTTAAATCTGAGTATGAACTTGATGATTCAGGTATCTATATGGTTGATGGACGCTATGCTTGTGCTATCGGTTCTTATTATAGTACGGAGATAGGAACATATTTTGATATTGTTATGACATCGGGTGAAGTAATACCTTGTATTTTAGCAGATTGCAAAGCAGATGAGCATACTGATAATTTAGGACAATATACATTAGGAAATGGTTCTATTGTAGAATTTGTTGTAAATGAGCCTACATTAATTCCGAACATTAGTAATCAGTGGGGAAATACAGGCGATGTATCTACTTTAGGTGGAATTTTTGAAGGTGAAATAGCTTACATAAGAATGTATTTTGATTAAGGAAGGAATGGAATATGTTAGAAACAACAGCAGTTATTAGATTAGACAATATTAAAAGAATAAAAGATTTTGTAGATATAGTGTCTAAATATGATGAAGAAATAACAATTAAATCACACAGATATGAAGTTAATGCAAAATCTATTATGGCAATATTTTCACTTAACCTGTTAGAACTGGTAAATGTTTGTCTATATTGTGATGATAGAAATGTGATTGAAAGATTTATAAAAGATATGGAGGAATTCGAGTGATTGTATTAGTTGGAAAAAGCTGTTCAGGGAAAGATAGTGTAGCGAAAATATTGTGCTCTATGGGATATTCAAGAGTTGCCACCTGTACAACAAGACCTATGAGAATAGGAGAGACTGATGGTGTAGATTATTATTTCGTTACTCAGTCTGAATTTATGAATATGATCGAAAAAGGCGATTTTGCAGAATATAGAGAATACGAAACTGAAAAAGGAATGTGGTTATATGGCAGTCGTTTAGATGATTATAAATATGCATCTAATAAGGTCATTATTTTAACCCCTAAAGGTCTTGAAAATATTAAGAAGAAATATCCTTATTTACCTATTGTTTCTATATACCTTGAGGTATCTAATAAAGAACTTAAAAAGAGAATGTTCATGCGTTCCAATGGTTCTATTGAAGACACCAAAGAAAACAAGCGTAGATATAAAGCTGATAAGAAAGATTTCAAGCATATTAAGAAGTATGTTGATTATGTAGTGAATAATGAATTAAGGGATGCTTACGATACTGCTCATATCTGTAAGGAGTTAGATGAAATTGAAAAAAGAAAACATAGAAAGAATTTATTGTGGAAATCGTAATTGTCCATATATAGATTGTGTAAGACATAATAAGAACACACCGTTTAATGTCCAATTCCTTAGAGAAAATTATAGCTTAGATAAAAATGGTGAATGTAAATACAAATTAAGCGATTGGAGGATTGATTATGTTAATAGAGACTACAGAAATTAATATGAATAATATTACTGTTAGCGATTGTATAGAATTGTTTGAATGTAAGAATACAAGAGTCGTTATTAGTGATGGTAATGTTGTTGAATTTGAGGAGGAATAAATATTGAAGGTAATTAAAAGAGATTGTTCAGAAGTTAATTTTGATAAATCAAAAATTTCAGCAGCAATTTTTAAAGCAATGAAAAATGGTTCAGGCATTGTAAAACCAAAGATTGCTGAAGACATTGCAGATGAAATCGAAAATGAGTGTAAGGATAAAGAAGAAGTAAGCATCTCTGACATTGAATCAATGGTTTATGATAAATTAATTACCAAAAAGCAGAGACTTACTGCAAAAGCATATGAAGGATATAGAAGTATTCGTGAGTTTCAGAGAGAAAATGAGAATACAACAGATTCCGAGATTGATGAACTGTTAGATGGTGAAAGCGAATATTGGAATACTGAAAATTCCAATAAGAACTCAAAAGTATTAAATACTCAGCGTGATTATATGGCAGGAATTGTTAGTAAAGATATTTCTCGTAGATTTTTACTTCCACCAGAAGTTGTACAAGCACACGATGAAGGAATTATTCATTTTCATGATATTGATTATTTTGGTATGAATGCGATGAGCAACTGTTCATTAATTAATCTTGAAGATATGTTACAGAATGGTACTTGTATTAATAAAGTAATGATTGAGAAACCACATAGATTTATTACTGCTTGTACAATCGCCACTCAGATTATTCTTGGTGTTACATCACTTCAGTATGGAGGGGCTACAATTACTCTTACACATTTAGCACCATTTGTAAGAGATAGTTACAACAAATACTATGAGAAATATAAGTCATGGGGATTTTCTGATGAAGATTGTAAGAGATATGCAGAATGTGATACTAAAAAAGAAGTAGCAGATGGTGTTCAGACTTTTAACTATCAGTGCAATTCTATGTCTAACTCAAATGGGCAGTCTCCTTTTTTGAGTGTATTCATGTATCTTGGAGAGACTACAGAGTATAAGAAAGAACTCGCAATGATTATTGAAGAGTTTCTTAATCAGAGATTACTTGGTCTTAAAAATGAAGTTGGCGTATATGTCACACAGGCATTTCCAAAACTTCTCTATGTCTTAGAAGAAGATAATATTCATGAAAATTCCCCTTATTGGTATTTAACAAAACTTGCAGCTAAGTGTACTGCAAAAAGAATGAACCCTGATTATATTTCAGAGAAGATTATGAAGAAATATAAAGAAGGTAACTGTTTTCCATGTATGGGCTGCCGTAGTTTTCTTTCACCTTATAAAGATGAGAATGGTAATTATAAATTTTATGGAAGACTAAATCAAGGTGTTGTCACATTAAACCTTGTAGATGTCGCATTATCATCTGAAGGAGATTATGAAAAGTTTTGGGATTTGATGGAACAGAGAACAGAATTATGTCATAAAGCATTACTTTGCAGACATAAACGATTAGAAGGAACATTATCTGATGTCGCACCTTTATTATGGCAGTATGGAGCATTTGCGAGACTTGAAAAGGGTGAGAAGATTGATAAATTACTTCATAATGGATATGCAAGTATTTCACTTGGATATGCAGGGCTATATGAATGTGTAAAATATATGACTGGTAAATCACATATTGATTCACAGGAAGGTCATGATTTTGGCATTAAAGTAATGCAGTTTATGAACGATAAATGTGACCAGTGGAATAAAGAACATTATATTGGATTTTCAATTTACGGATCTCCAATCGAAAACACAACGTATAAATTTGCAAAGTGTCTACAGAAACGCTTTGGAATTATTAAAGGTATTACAGATAGAAATTATATCACAAACAGTTATCATACATTTGTAAAAGAACCAATTAATGCATTTGATAAACTTACTAAAGAATCAGAATTTCAGGCGTTATCACTTGGAGGTGCAATATCTTATGTTGAAACAGATGGATTGGTAAATAATGTAGATGCTATTTTGGAAATGAACAAATTCATCTACGACCATATCATGTATGCAGAAGAAAATACAAAGTCTGATTACTGTCAGGTTTGTGGTTACGACGGTGAAATCAAAATTATTGATGAAGGTGGCGAACTTATTTGGGAATGCCCAAATTGCCACAATAGAGATAAAGACAAGATGAATGTAGCAAGAAGGACTTGTGGATATATTGGAACTAATTACTGGGGAAAAGGACGTACTCAGGAAATTAAGGAGAGATATGTTCATACGACAGATATTGCGGAGGATTTATAATGAGATACGCACAGATTAGATCTATGGATATTTCTAATGGAGAGGGAGTAGGAGTCTCCCTCTTCGTCCAAGGTTGTCCATTTCACTGTAAAAACTGTTTTAATTCTGATACATGGGATTTTAATGGTGGTAAAGAATGGACAGAAGAAATAAAAGATAGATTTATGAAATTAATTGATAGACCATATATTAAACGAATATCATTTCTTGGTGGTGAGTGTTTAGCAGAACAGAACCTTGATGAAGTCCTCAAATTAGTCCAAGAAATCCGTATTTCATTTCCTAAGAAATCTATTTGGTTATATACGGGATATGAATTATCAGAAATTATAAAGCAAGAACAATACGAGAAAGTTAGTGGAATACCTAGTGTTTGGTCAAAACGATGGAAGATAATTTCTAATATAGATGTGCTTGTTGACGGAGAATATATAGATGAGCAGAAAGACCTTACATTGAAGTGGCGAGGCAGCAAGAACCAAAACTGTATTGATGTGAAACAATCTCTTGCTCAGAACAAAGTAGTTTTATATTGTGATTAGGAGGTAATTAATATGTCTTATGTAGATATTGCAAATGAAGAATCATCTGGTGTTCAGATTGATGGTGAAGACTATTATGTTGCGTTGCGTAACCTTGAAAACAAGTATGGGTATGATGAAGATATTGCAACAATAATTAGAATGTGTAACCAATGGGAAAATAGCTTTCATAAAATGGAAGGTCGTTGCAATGAAATTATTAGTGCAACAACTTATAACGCTAAATAAAAGGAAGAATAACAATGACTAAAGAAGATGTAAGGAAGGGCATGGTTTTATACTATGCCCGAATATTAAAAGCTGTAGGCATATACGAAGTAAGTGAGTTGCTTATAAGAACAGTAGAAGATGATTATTTTGTTGGTGTTGATAAGCGTGATAAACATGTATATTTATTTTCATATAATAATCTTAACCAATTAATATTTAACGACAGACAAAAATGTTTAGATACTGTATTAGACAGTGAAAAGAATGCACCTAAAATAAGTAGCGAAAAAGAATATGAAGAATATTAGTAAGGCACAATGATAAAATGATATATGAAATTAAAGATTTAACTAAAATAACAACTTATAGCACTTTGGCTAAAGAGTTAAATGAAACCAATGAAGCATTTTATGAATATGTATCTGATTATATTTTTTCAAAGATAGTAAACTCTCAGATGTCGCATAATTTGTTTAAATATGAACGATTTATTCAATTTTTAAAAAGAAGATATTTTAATGATTGTAACAATACAGAATTAATATATACAATTGGACTATGTGTTTCGACAATTGAAATTTGTAAACATCAATATAATCATTTATACAATGAATACAACACAAATAATATAGTAAAAGAGTTATTGCAAGATGATAATAAGAAGAAAATAATTCTAAAAATATATAATAACCCTGACATACATTTAATAAAATTAATTAATGATCTTGATATTACGCTTGAAAATGAATCATCCGAAAAACACACATTAATAATAGAACACATTAATACATTAATAGATTTAGGTATGATAATAAATTATAACAAAATTTTATCTGCATCTCCCATATTAGTGCGATATATACAGAATAATAAAGTAAAGGAGTGATTAAGTACGGCAAATTACCTATATGATAAATTTAAAGGAAAATATAGAATACGTGCTCCAATTAATCAAATAACAAATGATTTTAATAGAAAGCTCAATGGCACATTAGAAGATATAGATTGTTACATAGATTGCCAGTTTGGTAATAAAGTATTCTATTATGGACACAACATTTTACAAGCATATATTCCTTCTCTTGGAAGAGGACATAACATTCTTAAAAATCTTGAAGAAACGGACAAATCTTTGATATTTGACATTGAAGAAACGGACGCTGAAATTCTGTTTAAATTCAAATTCATCAACTCTGACAAAATTATCCCATTGTTAAAACCTAAAACAAGTGGTTCTCAGACAAGCCCTTTTTCGCCTAAAAATCTCCCAAAATCTAATTTTAAAATCCCAGATGATAAATTGACACAGTATAAACAAATCGTGTCTAAAATTCCTCCTGAGAAGCTTTTAACCCTAAGTAGAATAACCAATTCATTCTTGCAAACTTTAGTTACAAAAAAGAACACTTGGGAGAATATTAAATCAGATATGAGATTAAAATGCCTTAAAGGTAAAGAATATATTTACTGCATTGGTAAGTGGAACGAGTATCTTGTATATCTTAAAAATAACATTAAAAATATGTAGACAATTAAGGAGTAAATTATGTACGAAGTAAGAAAACATGTAACTGATAAGAAACTTAAAGACTATGGCTTTAGATTCAAGTCGGACGGAGATTATACATATAGAACTGTTATATATCAGGACGGGAAAAGACCCATAATATTTTTAACATTCATCGTTAATCTTGAAGAAAAAACATTTGATAGCACGGTATCTGATAACACTGGTATATATTATCCTTATTATGATGAATGTCGTCAAGGCGATACATTTTGTCAAATACTTAAGAATTGTGTTGAAAAGGAAACAAGAAAATTAGTAAAGGCAGGTATTATAAAGATGATAAGTATAGAAAACATAAAAGGTACAGAAGTTAATAGCACAACAATTAAACTTAAGAAACTTAGAGATAATGTACAGATTCCAACAAGAGGAAGTGAATATGCGGCAGGATATGATTTATACGCTGCTATTACATCTCCTGTGATAATAACACCACATACAACTGTTAAAATTGGTACTGGCATAGCAGTTGAAATTCCTAATGGTTATTTTGGTGCAGTTTTTGCAAGAAGTGGATTAGCAACTAAGGAGGGATTAAGACCTGCTAATGCGGTTGGCGTGTGCGATTCAGATTACAGAGGAGAATATATAGTTGCATTACATAATGACTCAGATACCCCTAGAACTGTTACTCCAGGAGAAAGAATAGCTCAGTTGGTTATAATGCCTTATCTTCAAGTTGATTTTGAAGAAGTTAATGAGTTGTCTGATACTGTAAGAGGCGAAGGTGGGTTTGGCTCAACAGGAGTTTAAAATATATGGAAGATAAAATTTTATTATCAATAAAAGAGGCTTCGAATTTATTTGGAATTGGGCAACATAGATTAAGAGATATAATTGAAGAAGATTATGAATGTAAATATCATTTAATGCTTGGGCGTACAATTAAAATTAAACGAAAACAATTTGAAGATTTTTTAAATAAAGCTGAACAAATATAAATCGACATAAGTGCCTTAAATGTGGTATAATTTATATATACGCATTCGAGGCACTTTTATTAAATGGAGGCTGAAGAATGGCAAATAAGACAACATTAGAAAAGAACAAGCCTGCAAGAAAAACACTAAGACCCAATGAATATTACAATCCAAAGACAAAAAGGTATGAATACCACTACAAAGATTGTTTCGGAAAAGAAAGGGTTATTAGTTCATACAGGCTTGAAATGACAGATCAACTGCCGAAAGGTAAAAGATCATCAAAAAGTTTACGTGAGAAGGAGGCTGAGTTAAACACATATCTCAAGAATGATATTGATATTGATGGTGCTAAACTCACATTATTAGAAGTAGTGGATAGATACCTCAATTCTCTATATAATAGAAAAAACTTAACACACAATACTAAGCTTGGATACAATGTAACGGTAAACACGCTGAAACAGTATAAGTTAGGTTATATGGAAATTGGCAAGATTAGACCAGAACATTGTGAAGAATGGCTTGCTGATATGAAGAAAAAGTATAGAGGTTCATCCATTCAATCACAGATTAGCCTAATTAAGCGAACATTTGAATATGCTTTAGATTATGATTATGTGGCAAAGAATCCATTCAGACGCATTACTACAGACAGGAGTGACAGTAAGAAGATGGAAGCTCTATCTGTAGAAGATATGAGCAGATTTCTGGATTTCTGTTCAAAGGATGCACATTGCGCACATTGCTATGATATGTTATATGTGTTGTTTTGGAGTGGGGTAAGAGCGTCAGAATTATGTGGACTTACACTTGACAATATTGATATGGATAATCGAATGATAGTAGTTAACAAACAATTACAATGTATCAATCATACTCATGTTGTAATGCCAACAAAAACAACGAATGGTGAGAGAACTATTCCCATGACAGATGGTGTGTATGAAAGTTTTCAGCGTATTATAAAAAATCGCTATTTGAAGGGTGACATAGAACCTGTATGTTATGATCAACGTGGTAAGGCATATAAAGGATTTGTATTTCTTGCAACAAGAAGTAGAAAAACAATTGTAAGAAGTCACGTTGAAGAATACCTACAGAACTGTATTAAAAGATTCAACAATGCAAACCCAGATAATCCAATCAGAAAATTTGAACCACATATTTGCAGACATACATTTGCTACAAATATGCAATATTTACCACCTAAAACGCTTCAATATATATTAGGACATGGTAATATAGTCACAACAATGAATAACTACGTTGATGTTAAACCAGGAACAGAACAGCTCATGCAAATTAATGCTGTAGAAAAGCAACTAACAACTAATTAGTATAAATTTTAGCATACTAATTATTTACTAATTACAATGTGTAATGAGATGTAACAAAATATACAAAAAAGTAACAAAATGACAGTAAAAACCATTTAAAATATACACAAGCATTTGGGAAATGCTTGATATGAAAGGACTTTAGAAAATGATAGCAATTATTGACTATGATGCAGGCAATCTTAAGAGTGTTGAGAAAGCGTTAATAGCACTCGGTGAAGAAGTTATAGTATCCAGAGACTCAAGTGAGATACTTCAGGCAGATAAAGTTATTCTTCCTGGAGTAGGTTCATTTGGTGATGCGATGAACAATCTGGATCGTTTTGGACTTGTAGATACAATTAAAAATGTTGTAGCTAAGGATACACCATTTCTTGGAATATGCCTTGGACTTCAGCTTTTATTCAAGGAAAGCGAAGAGACACCAGGAGCTGAAGGTCTTAACCTTCTTCCAGGAAAGATATTTAAAATTCCAGCTAAGGAAGGCTTTAAGATACCACATATGGGCTGGAATTCCTTAAATGTTAAGGATGATGCGAGATTGTTTGCAGGAATCAATGCTAATCCATATGTATATTTTGTACATTCATATTATCTAAAAGCTGATAATGATGATATTGTAGCAGCGTCTACTGAATATTCAACACATATTCATGCTTCAGTAGAAAAAGGTAATCTTTTTGCGTGTCAGTTCCACCCAGAAAAGAGTAGTGAAACAGGCTTAAGAATACTTAAAAATTTTGCTGAATTATAGAATGGAGAATGTTATATGTTTACTAAAAGAATTATACCATGCCTTGACTGCAAAGATGGACGAGTTGTAAAAGGTACTAATTTTGTTGATTTAAAGGATGCTGGAGACCCAGTTGAAGTTGCTGCAATGTATGACAAATCAGGAGCTGATGAGCTTGTATTTCTTGATATAACAGCTTCAAGCGACGGAAGAAATACAACTGTTGATTTAGTAAGAAAAGTTGCTGAAAAAGTATTTATTCCATTCACTGTAGGCGGAGGAATACGAACAGTAGATGATTTTAAGGTGCTTTTAAGAGAAGGTGCTGATAAGATATCTATTAATTCAGCGGCAATTATGGATCCAACACTTATATCAAGGGCGGCTGATAAGTTCGGCAGTCAATGTGTGGTTGTTGCAATAGATGCCAAAAGACAGGAAGATGGTCATTGGAGCATTTATAAGAATGGTGGAAGAGTTGATATGAATATTGATGCTGTTGAGTGGGCTGTTAAGGCAGAACAGCTTGGAGCAGGAGAGATACTTCTTACAAGTATGGACTGTGATGGTACTAAAGCAGGATACGATATTGAACTTACAAGAGAGGTTGCCTCTAATGTATCAATTCCAGTTATAGCCTCTGGCGGGGCTGGCAATATGGAGCATTTTTATGATGCCTTTACAGAAGGTATGGCAGATGCTGCATTAGCTGCTTCCTTATTCCATTATAAAGAGATGGAGATAAATGATTTAAAGCAGTATTTATCTGATAAGGGAATACCTATAAGATTAGTTAAGTAGATATTGGAGGGTGTTATTATGTCAATGATAACTAATGATTGGAAAGATGCTTTAAGTGATGAATTTAAGAAAGATTATTACAAAAAGTTGTATACATTTGTAAAAGACGAATATAGCAGATGTGTTGTCTATCCTCCAGCAGACGATATTTTTAATGCATTTCATTTTACACCTTTAAAAGATGTTAAAGTGCTCATATTAGGACAAGACCCATATCACGAGGTAAATCAGGCACATGGACTTAGTTTTTCGGTTCTTCCGGGTAATCCTATTCCTAAGTCACTACAGAATATATATAAAGAATTACACGATGACTGTGGCTGTTATTATCCTAATAATGGCTACCTTAAAAAATGGGCTGATCAAGGCGTACTATTGTTAAATACAGTATTAACAGTAAGGGCTCATAATGCTAATTCACATCAGGGAATGGGCTGGGAACAGTTCACTGATTCAGTTATCAATGCGGTTAATATGCAGGACAGACCGATAGTATATATGCTCTGGGGTTCACCAGCACAGAGAAAGATACCTATGCTTACCAATCCTAAGCATCTTATATTAAAGTGTCCACACCCTAGTCCTTTATCAGCATATAGAGGATTTTTTGGATGCAGGCATTTCAGCCAATGTAACGAATTCCTTGAAAGCCATGGAGTTGAGCCTATTGACTGGCAGATAGAGAATATCTGATATTATGAATATTTTAAAATAAATAAAAAGCAGCGTTGATTGACAACCTTTAATAGTAGATTGTCAATCAACGCTGCTTTTTGCTTAGGAAATAAAACTACGGAAGAAATGTCTATTCATCAAAATCTTCTTCTGAACCTGCAACAGCTCCTATTACAGCAATAATTACTACAACTGCAAAGATAGCAACTGCAACACCGATAATTGGTCCTAAAAATAATAAAAAGTTCATATTACCGACCTCCATTTATTAGTATTATACACTTGAAATTATTTAATTTCAATATATTGAAATTAAATATTTCAGCATATTTATTATATACAGATGTTTCTATAACACATATGTATACAATAAATATGCAACACTCAGCCTTTTATATAAGTTCACGGTAATAAATCTGATTTAGTAAACATCAGACATTAAAGGTTCTTGTTAGCAGTAGCAAGCATAAGCTTAATTCTGTTAAGCTGGTTAACTTCTGATGCACCTGGGTCATAATCCACGGCGATTATGTTAGCTTCAGGAAATGCTGCACGTAATTCTTTGATTACGCCCTTACCAACAATGTGGTTAGGAAGGCAGGCAAATGGCTGACAGCATACAATATTTCCAGCACCGTTATGAATAAGCTCAATCATTTCACCAGTAAGAAGCCAGCCTTCACCAGTCTGGTTACCAAGTGACACAAGGTCTTTGGCAAGAGCAGCAGTTTCTTTAATTGAAGATGGAGCATCAAACCTCTTGCTCTGTGCTAATGCTTCGTTACCAGCTTTTCTGAACCACTCAAGCAATTTAATTACCACGTTATTGATAAATGCTGACTTAGATGAAGCACCAAGGTACTTGTGTTTGAAGTTAGCATTTTCTGCACAATAAAGAAGAAATCCCATAAGATCTGGAACAACAGCTTCAGCACCTTCAGCTTCCAATAAATCTACAAGATAATTGTTAGCGGCTGGAAGAAATTTAACAAGAATTTCTCCAACAACACCAACTCTAGGTTTTTTAATATCAAGAAGTTCAATATTATCAAAATCGTGGACTATATCACGCAGATTTTTATTGAAGTCTTTCATTCTTACTTTGTCAGAAGTAAGCTGCTTTATACATATCTCTTTCCAATGTTCGTGAAGTGCGTTAACAGAGCCTTTTTCCTTCTCATAAGGTCTTGTTCTGTATACAACATTCATAAATACATCACCGTATTCAATAGCCATCATAGCTTTCTTTAACATAGGCAGATCATACTTAAAGCCTGAGTTAGACTCTAGTCCCTGTGCACTTAAAGAAATAACCGGTATGTATGCAAGATTAGCTTTCTCAAGAGCACGTCTTATAAATCCAATATAGTTAGAAGCACGACAGCCACCACCAGTTTGCGTAATTATAATGGCAGTCTTGCTTAAATCATATTTACCGGAAAGAACCGCGTTCATAATCTGTCCGACAACCATTAAAGAAGGGTAGCAGGCATCATTATTAACATATTTAAGTCCCATATCTACAGACGATTTATTATCATTGGCAAGAACTTCGAAGTTATATCCACACGAATTAAGAGCAGGTTCAAGCAGGTCAAAATGTATTGGTGACATCTGAGGGCAGAGAATAGTGTAATTCTTTCTCATCTCAGGTGTGAATTCAACACGCTTGTATGCACTTGAAACTAACTGTCGCTGGTAATTTTTCTTGTCCCTTACTTTAAGTGCGGCAATAAGTGATCTGACACGTATTCTTGCAGCACCAAGGTTATTAACCTCATCAATTTTAAGAACTGTATATATTTTGCCAGACTTAGTAAGAATATCATTAACGGCATCTGTAGTAACTGCATCAAGTCCACAGCCGAATGAATTAAGCTGTATAAGATCAAGATTATCCTGAGTCTTGACATAGCTTGCTGCGGCATACAGACGTGAGTGGTACATCCACTGGTCCATAACAATAAGTGGTCTTTCAACATTTCCAAGGTGGGCAACGCTGTCTTCAGTAAGAACGGCTATTCCATATGAGTTGATAAGTTCTGGAATACCATGGTTAATCTCGGGGTCAATATGGTAAGGTCTTCCAGCGAGTACAATACCACGTTTGTTATTTTCTTTAAGGTATTTAATAACTTCTTCACCCTTATTATGCATATCAGTTCTTGACTGCATCAGTTCTTCCCACGCATCGTGAACAGCAGCCTTGATTTCTGGTGCGGGAATTAAAGGAAATTCTGCTTTAAGTCGTTTGGCAAGAATTTCTTCACTTTCAAATGAGAGGAAAGGATTTCTGAAATCTATATTTTCTGTCTTTAATTCTTCAACGTTGTTCTTAATATTTTCTGCATAAGAAGTTACAATAGGGCAGTTATAGTGGTTATTAGTGTTCTCAATCTCTTTATGTTCATAAGGAACACAAGGGTAGAATATGAATTTAATACCTTTCTTGATAAGCCAGCTTATATGTCCGTGTGCAAGCTTGGCTGGGTAACACTCAGACTCAGAAGGTATTGATTCAATACCTAATTCATAAATCTTTCTTGTGGATTGAGGCGAAAGAACTACACGATATCCAAGCTTAGTAAAGAATGTGAACCAGAAAGGATAGTTCTCATACATATTAAGTACTCTAGGAATACCAACAGTTCCACGCACTGCAAGGTCAGCAGATAATGGTTCATAATCAAAAAGTCTATGGAATTTATAATCAAAAAGGTTAGGAAGATGTTCTTTATTTCGTTCTTTTCCAAGACCTCTTTCACATCTGTTACCAGTTATAAACTGCCTGCCACCAGAGAACTTATTAATAGTAAGGTGGCAACTGTTAGTACAACCCTTGCATCTTGTAAGGGTTGTTTCATATGTAAGACTGTTGATCTTATCTATTGAAAGCATTGATGATTCAGATATGCCGTCATATCTTTCCCTTGCGATAAGAGCAGCTCCGAATGCTCCCATAATACCAGCAATATCAGGTCTTATGGCATCAACACCTGTAATCTTTTCAAAACTTCTTAATACTGCATCATTATAGAAAGTACCGCCCTGTACAACAATGTGCTTTCCAAGGTCGTTAGGGTCAGCAATCTTAATAACTTTATATAAAGCATTTTTGATAACTGAATAAGCAAGACCGGCAGAAATATCAGCGACTTCCGCACCTTCTTTCTGAGCCTGCTTGACTTTAGAGTTCATAAATACGGTACATCTTGTACCTAAATCAATAGGGTGCTCGGCAAAAAGTGCAGCTTTGGCAAAGTCCTGAACAGAGTAGTTAAGCGACTTTGCAAATGTTTCGATAAATGAACCACATCCTGAAGAACAGGCTTCATTAAGCTGGACAGAATCAACTGTCTGGTTCTTTATTTTAATACACTTCATATCCTGTCCGCCGATATCTATAATACAGTCAACCTCAGGGTCAAAGAATGCAGCAGCATAGAAGTGGGACACAGTTTCAACTTCACCTTCATCAAGCATAAGCGCTGACTTGATAAGAGCCTCACCATAACCTGTTGAACAGGCCTGCACAATCTTAGCCTTAGGTGAAAGCTTTGTATAAATGTCTTTAACAGCCTTGATTGTAGTATCAAGAGGAGAGCCGTTGTTGCTTGAGTAAAATGAGTATAATAAATTACCATCTTCATCTACTAAAGCTGCTTTAGTTGTTGTAGAGCCTGCATCAATACCAAGGTAGCAGTTACCTTCATAAGTGCTTATATCAGCAGTCTTTACATGATGTGCATTATGTCTTTTAGTGAAATCATCATAAGCTAACTGATTGGCAAAAAGTGGTTCCATACGTTCAACTTCAAATTCAAGCTTGATTTTGCCTGAAAGTCTTTTGATAATATCTGCAACATTTACACATACATTTTCATCATAATTCATAGCAGAACCAACTGCCGCAAACAAATGAGAGTGGTCAGGTGCTATAACCTGTTCAGGTGTTAAGCTTAATGTGCGGATAAATGCCTGCTTAAGTTCTGATAAGAAATGAAGGGGACCACCAAGAAATGCCACATTGCCACGGATAGGCTTGCCACACGCAAGACCAGAGATTGTCTGGTTGACAACAGCCTGAAAAATAGAAGCTGATAAATCTTCCTTAGTAGCACCCTCGTTAATTAGAGGCTGTATGTCTGATTTGGCAAATACACCACATCTTGCGGCAATAGGGTATATTGACTTGTAATTCTTGGCGTACTCATTAAGACCAGAAGCATCTGTCTGTAAAAGTGAAGCCATCTGGTCGATGAAAGAACCTGTACCACCTGCACATATACCATTCATACGCTGGTCGATACCATTAGTAAAATATATAATCTTGGCATCTTCACCACCAAGTTCTATTGCAACATCACACTGAGGTGCATAATCCTGAAGTGCTGTAGATACAGCGACAACTTCCTGTGTAAATGGTACTTCAAGATGCTTGGCAAGTGTAAGTCCGCCAGAACCTGTGATAACAGGGTATATTTCAAATTCACCTAACTGAGCGACAGCTTTTTCAAGAAGAGATTGTAAAGTCTCCTGAATATTAGCAAAATGTCTTTCGTAGTCAGAAAATAAAATATTATTATTATCATCAAGAATAGCGATCTTTACTGTTGTAGAGCCAATATCAATACCTAATCTGTATTTGTTCATAGTCATTACGGCAGAGCCGACCTCCTTGTTAATTATATTGTGTCGAAAAATATATAATAAAATCGAAAAGTTACAATCCGACATATTATATAAGAAATGACACAGAAATTCAACACTTGTTAGAACATTGTTTATATAAAATTAATAATACTATTATTGTTATATAATTGACAAACATAGGTTTTGTTTTTATACTTTTATTATTAAATCGCTTTAAATATACATAATTTAATAATGTGGGAATTATTCCTGCGGAAATGAGGAGTTTAATGGATTGGTTTCAGAAACTAGAAAGAAAGTATTCTAAATATGCAATACAGAATTTAATGATGTATATTATTGTGTTATATGCTGTAGGTTTTGTATTCGAGGTGTTTGCACCTGGGGTTTACAGCACATATCTTTCATTGGATTTTGCATATATATTTAAGGGACAGATATGGCGGCTTGTAACATTTATTATACAGCCACCATCAACAAGCATAATATTTGTATTCTTTTCACTTTATTTCTATTATCTTATAGGAACAGTGTTAGAGAATATATGGGGGTCATTTAAGTTTAATGTGTATTTCTTCTCTGGAGTAATACTTAATATAATTGCGGCTCTTATAATATATCTTATATTTGGCATAAGTTTTAATATGAGCACACATTATATTAACCTTGCTTTATTTATGGCTTTTGCTATGGAACAGCCGGATATGGAAGTGTTGTTGTTCTTTGTAATACCGATCAAGATTAAATGGATGGCACTCCTTGATGGAATAGTATTTGCAATAATTATTCTTGGAGGCTTTATTGTTCCAACAATTGCAGTAAGCGGAGTGAACTTTGGCTGGACTATGTGGAAAGGTTTATACAATGCAGGACTTCTGTCAGGAAGCGGAATGGGATGTTATGCCAATGCGATTGCAGCTTTAGTGTCTATGCTTAACTTTATAATATTCATTACAGTGTCTAAGAGAAGACCTTTTAAGACTTCTACACAGAAGAATTATAATAAGGCTATGCATACAGCAGGAAAAGCACAGAAGAATAATGGCAGCAGACAGAGCTTTAATGAAACATTTTATAATGCCAATAGTGAAAAGACAACATGGCAGGGGGCTAATAAGCCATACAGACCTGCTAATGGAACACCTAAGCACAAATGTGCTGTGTGTGGAAGAACGGAATTAGACGATGAAAATCTTGTGTTCAGATTCTGCTCAAAATGTGCTGGCAATTATGAATATTGTAATGACCATTTATATACACATATTCATATTGGCAAAACACAATAATATATGGTAATATGATGGTATATATTATTAATAACACTTAATTATCATAACAATTTCAGAATGGGTATTGCTATTTTATGTGTTATTAAGTATAATTTGTTGGATTGTTTTGAATTTAATTTATTTTATTTACTTGGAGGTTATAATGAAAAAGACTAAGGTTATATGTACTATGGGTCCTAACACTAATGATAGAGAGCTTATTAAGCAGCTTGCACTTAGTGGTATGGATATTGCAAGATTTAATTTCTCACATGGTGACCATGAAGAACAGGCAGGCCGTTTTGCATTAGTTAAGAGCGTAAGGGAAGAGATTAACAAGCCTATAGCTACACTTCTTGATACAAAAGGACCAGAAATCAGAACTGGTGTGCTTAAGGATGACAAGAAGGTTACACTTAAGGAAGGTCAGAAGTTCACACTTACAACAAGAGATATTGTAGGTGATGATACTATTGATATGATTACTTATGCAGGTCTTCCAGCAGATGTAGCTAATGGTAATACTATTCTTATTGATGATGGTCTTATTGAGCTTAGAGTAGAAGAGGTAGTCGATGGTACGGATATCGTATGTACAGTAATCAATGGTGGTGAACTTGGTTCTAAGAAGGGTGTTAATGTACCTAACGTAAGCATTAAGCTTCCAGGTATTACAGATAAAGATAAAGATGATATTATATTTGGTATTGAACAGGGATTTGATTTTATTGCAGCTTCATTCGTAAGAAATGCAGCTTGTATTCAGGAAATCAAGCAGCTCTTATGGGAGCATGGTGCTGATATTCCGGTTATCGCTAAGATTGAGAATGCAGAGGGTATTGAAAATCTTGATGAAATTATCAAAGTTGCTGATGGAATTATGGTTGCCAGAGGTGATATGGGTGTAGAGATTCCAGCAGAAGATGTTCCTCATTACCAGAAGGAAATTATCAAGAAGTGTAACGCAACATATAAGCCAGTTATTACAGCTACACAGATGTTAGATTCTATGATTAGAAATCCACGTCCTACAAGAGCCGAGGTTACTGACGTTGCTAACGCTATCTATGATGGTACAGACGTGGTTATGCTCTCAGGTGAAACAGCTAATGGTAAGTATCCACTTGAAGCATTAAAGATGATGGTTAAGATTGCTGAAAGAACAGAGCAGGATATCAAGGGAAGATCTGCAGATATCGCTAAGGTTCACAGCAAGAGAAGCATTTCAAGTGCTGTATGTAACGCAACAGTTCAGACTGCTGATAACCTTAATGCAAAGGCTATTGTATGCCCAACAATTTCAGGATTCACAGCAAGACTTACATCTAAATTAAAGCCAAATGCAGAAATTATCGGCTGCTCACCATATGATAATGTTCTTAGAAAGATGCAGATTTATTGGGGAGTAAGACCATTAAAGACAGCTACAGAGACTTCAACAGATAAGATTATTGAGCACGCTTTAGTTGTATCTGAGCAGGCTGGATATGTAGAAGAAGGAGATACAGTTATCGTATCTGCCGGTATCGCTACAACATCTGATCCATCAGCTAAGAGAGGTCTTACTAATACAATGAGAGTTGTTACACTCTAATATTATAGCTGGTATAAGATATTTCAGATAGTTATATAAGCCCACAAAACCTTGTGAAATTGGTTTTGTGGGCTTGTTTTAAGTTGGTTAGAACACTACATAATTGAAAATATAAAAATTGAATGATATAATAATCGAAAAATAAATATACGTAATTATATATATGCAATGGGAGTGATGTAGATGAGTTTTTGAAACCAATTAAGGAGGTTAGAATAGAATATGCAGCTTGATATTAAAAAAATAGCAGAATAGTTTGATAATAACATAGGTGTATATTAAAGGATTTGAATATGAGCATAAAAAAGATATTGATATGGCTCCCAGCCATTGTTATGGCAATGATTATATTTGGCTTTTCAAAGCAGGATGGGGAAGAGTCATCAGGGCTAAGCTATAAGGTGGCGGATATTATACTTACAGTGTGTGATAAGGCTGGAATTATAGATTGTAATGAGAATAACAGGGAAAGTATGATAGAGGCGGTGCAGTTTCCAATAAGAAAAGCTGCACATATGACAGAATATGCAATTTTTTCAATATTTGTAATGATTGCACTTATAGTTGATGGGATTAAGGGTGTAAGGATTCCTGTCATATCAGCAGTTATAGCAATAGCATTTGCAGCAACAGATGAGTTTCACCAGACATTCGTGCCAGGTCGGTATGGTTGTGTGTTAGATGTGTTGATAGATGCGGCAGGGAGCATAATAGGACTTATTATAGTATATATTATATATAAAAATATGTGTAAACATAAAGGTGAAAAATGCAATAATATTAATTGATAAAGATATAATGAGTGCAAAAGCACTCATCTTAAAAGTTCCTAATGGAACTTTGTATGTGCTGAAAAGCAGCACAAGAATAAAGATATAATGAGTGCGAAAGCACTCATCTTAAAAGTTCCTAACGGAACTTTGTATGTGCTGAAAAGCAGCACAGGAATAAAGATATAATGAGTGCGAAAATATGATATAACGCTTGCAAAATTAGCAACTATATGGTATAAGCTTTAGTAGACATATGATAATCAGGTGTCGAATATTAGAATATAATATTTTATTATGCAATTTTCATAATAAGTTGTATGAGGTTGACAGTAAGATTATCATCTATATTAATATAATGCGATGATGGAAACAAGTAGGCATAACAGTAAGCAACAGAAAGCAGCCGGCTGATGAGAGGCACAGTGGATAGTTATTCTGAATACATTCCGTAGCAGCAAACTGAAAGGCATATAGTGCTTAGTAGGGGCGACGTGTGGTACACGTTACAGTATCAAGGATCATAAGACCCGTTAAGGTGAACAGTGTGAGCTGTTTATGAATAAAGGTGGTAACACGGAGCATATGCTTTCGTCCTTTAACAAGGATGAAAGATATGCTCTTTTTTGTTATTAACAGGGTTATGTATCATTTATCAAATAATAACGTAATAGGAACAGGAGAACAGAAATGGCAGAAATGACAGTTTATGACGAGTTAGTTGCAAGAGGATTAATTGCACAGGTAACAGATGAAGAATTAATTAAGAATTTAATTAATAATGGAAAGGCTACATTCTATATTGGTTTTGATCCAACAGCGGATAGTCTTCATGTAGGACATTTTATGGCACTCTGCTTTATGAAAAGACTTCAGATGGCAGGCAATAAGCCAATCGCATTAGTCGGTGGCGGAACAGGTATGATTGGTGACCCATCAGGCAAGACAGATATGAGAAAAATGCTTACACCAGAGCAGATTGAGCATAACTGTGAGTGCTTTAAGAAGCAGATGAGCAAGTTCATTGATTTTTCAGATGATAAGGCTTTATTTGTAAATAATGCAGACTGGCTTTTGAAGCTTAACTATGTTGACCTTTTAAGAGAAGTCGGTGCGTGCTTCTCAGTTAATAATATGTTAAGAGCTGAGTGCTACAAGCAGAGAATGGAGAGAGGTCTTACATTCCTTGAATTTAACTATATGATTATGCAGAGTTACGATTTCTATATGTTATACCAGAAATACGGTTGTAATCTTCAGTTTGGTGGAGATGACCAGTGGAGCAATATGCTTGGTGGTACAGAACTTATCAGAAGGAAGCTTGGTAAGGATGCTTCAGCTATGACGATCACACTTCTTCTTAATTCAGAGGGTAAGAAGATGGGTAAGACAGTAAGCGGTGCTGTATGGCTTGATCCAGAAAAGACTTCTCCATATGAGTTCTACCAGTATTGGAGAAATGTAGCTGATGCAGATGTATTAAAGTGCATCCGTATGCTTACATTTTTACCACTTGAGCAGATTGATGAAATGGATAAGTGGGAAGGTGCACAGCTTAATAGAGCTAAGGAAATACTTGCATTTGAACTTACTAAGATGGTTCATGGTGAGGAAGAAGCTAAGAAGGCAGAAGAAACAGCTAAGGCTATATTTACATCAGGTGATGCGGCTAATATGGCAGCAGTTAAGCTTGAAGATGATGCCTTTACAGATGGAAGCATTGATATTGTATCGTTAATTCACGCAGCAGGTCTTGCAGCTACTAAGTCAGAAGCAAGAAGAGTTGTCTCACAGGGCGGTGCTTCTGTTGCAGGTGAAAAGGTATCTGATATAGCAGCAAAGTTTGATAAAGAATTCTTTGCTGGTGATGGAGTAGTTGTTAAGAAGGGTAAGAAGTCATTTATAAAGGTACAGGCATAATATTGTAAAATGTTTCAGAGCCGGCAGTAATACTGCTGGTTCTGGAGAGTTAAAGAGTGAGGATAAGTATGAAAAAGAGTGAAATTACCTTTATAAGGCTTATGAGCCTTGCGTTAATTATGGTTATAAATGCGGCTGTATTATTATTTTTTGTAGGGGAGCATACATTTCAGAATATACTTAACAGAATGAATAGTAATGTATATGATGGCGGTACGCTTGATACATCAATTTATAATTATTATTTTTATGCTGGTTTTGGAAGCATATATAAGATTATATTTCCAATAACGATATTACTGCTTGTGACTGCTGCGGTATGTGTATACAAAAAGGTGAGTATGGCATCAAGGCTGTCAATAGCTGCTAATATAAGTGCATTTATAACAGGTGCGTTATTGTTATTTGCAAGAATAACAGAAAGTTCAAAAGGTGTTCATATACTTATAAATAGCTTTTATATGAATAAATCGGACATTGGTAATATACAGACAGTACAATTAATGTCCAGAATACCAATAGCTTATATTCTTGTTATGGTGTTATCAGTATTAGGACTTTTAATGGTTAAGAGCAGTACAATAACAAAGCTAAAAATATATAATGATAAGATGGCATATAATAATGCTGTTATATATATATTCCCTGCATTATCAGGTTTTCTTATACTTGAAGTTATTAGAAATCTTGTTATTTCAAGAGTGGTGATGTTATCATCAGATGAGTATATACAGACTGTAGCAGGATATATTCAGGACTATTATATTGGAAGTAAATTCTATTTTAACTGGTCGTGGCTTATTATATTTACTATTGTAACCTGCGTTGCAATAGTATTAAATAATAATAATAAACTTATGATTATTGAGATAGCTGTATTTAGTATTATTGTTATTATTCCATCCGTTATATATGCGTTTAATCCGCCATCATTATTTGGATACCTTACAACAGATAATACGCTGTGTGATTTAACAGAAGCTGCATTTGTATGGTATCTTGTAAGAATGAGCGTATCATTAATCACAGGCATAATATTTATTGTATTGGTCGTTAATGAAAGAATTAATATAAAGTGTATGTATATAATAGCAGGCACATTGCTTGTGTTAAGTCTTGTTATGCTTATTGTGGCAGGACTAAACAGGGCTTCGCTTTCAGTTATGTATATGCTGTGTGCTGTGGCTGATGTTATAGGAGTTATAGTGTTAGCTGTTACAGGGTTAAGAACTTTAAGTTAATTAAATAAAAAGCTGGCTGTCCAGAAAACATTTATATGATAAAGTCATATAAAGCTTTCGGACAGCCAGTTTTTTATCAGCCAGTAACTTCTTTAATGCCTTTAATATCAGCTATGGCGATAAGAGAGTAGTTAGTGTAATATACAACAAAGCCTGGTTTGGCAGCGGCAGGCTTTTTGACTTCTTTCTTTAATACATAATCGACTTCAACTTTATCAAGGTCGCGGCCTTTAGAGTAGTAGGCTGCAAGTGCGGCAGCTTCCTCAAAAGTTCTGTCGGGCAGTTCCTTGCCGTTAGTCTTAACTATAACGTGAGAACCAGGCATCTGCTTGGCATGAAACCACCAGTCACTATTAGAAGCAAATTTAAAGGTTAGTTCATCATTCTGAAGATTATTCTTGCCGACATACATATCAAAACCGTCTGATGATATATAGTGCAGAGGTTTGTTGTTCTTGTTATCCTTGCTTTTGGATTTGCTGTTCTTCTTGATATAGCCGGTTATGATAAGTTCTTCTTTAATATTATTAAGGTCATTCTCAGTAGTTGCAATATCAAGGGCATTTATTATTGATTCAAGATACATAATCTCATCTTTAATCTCTTCGATAAGTCTTACACCAGCTTCGTAAGTACGTTTTAATTTGTTGTATCGTGCAAAATATTTATTCGCATTCTCAATTGGTGTCAATGTATCGTCCAAAGGAATAGAGATTTCTTTGTTAGTGTAATAATTAAGAGCTGTGAAGCTTTTTGCACCAGCCTCGATATTGTAGCCGTATGTGTTGATTAGCTCTCCATACACTCTGTATTTGTCACGTTTTTCAGTATCCTTTAACTGTTTTTCCTGAATATCAAGCTTTTTATAAGAACGCTCAAGATGAGTTGTAATTATTCTTCTTATATCAGTCGATTTCTGGTGAATTCGTGTTCTTACTTCTTTTTCGTGATAATAACCGATAAGACATTCACTTATTGAGGTGTAGCTTTCGGATTTATCATACATAGTAAGAGAAATAGCGGCAAAATCTGTGGGTGCATCGTTATCATATACTATGTTAGGGCTGAAACTTCCATTTGCCACGTCATCAATAATAGCCTTGAATGCTTCAAATAGAGCTATGCTTTCAGCACTGGACAGACAGTTGGCTGGTTTGGCACTGTCAATATGTGCCCTGTGGCAGACTTCCTCTGATATGCAGGTGCTTATTCCAGTGTAAGCACTGCTTAAGGCTTTGGCAGTAGTCTTAGGCTGTGATAATATATTTTCATTAAAGGTATTAAAATCCATATTCATCGGATTGTGCTTGTTAGATGTATTAGGAATAAAATATTCCCTTCCTGGAAGAACTTCTCTGACAGAGCTTATCTGTGCTGACACATGCTTAATACTGTCTAATATTGTGTTATTGTCATCGCATAATATGATATTGCTGTGTTTGCCCATAAATTCTGTGATTAAATGCTTACGGCAGAGGTCACCTAATTCATCTAAATGTTCAATTTCAATATCAATTATTCGCTCAAAAGCGGGTTGTGTTATTGATATAATTCGTCCGTTATTGATGTGCTTCCTAAGAAACATAACAAAGTTAGGTGCAAGCTGGGGGCTTGGCTTATTATCTTTAGTCATATATGCAAGCGGAAGTGAAGCATTTGCAGATAATACAAGCCTGTATTGTCCAGAATTAGCCTTTATGGTAAGTAAAAGCTCATCATTTTCTGGCTCTGCAATCTTATATAATCTTCCACCAAGAATTGTGTTGTTTAAATCGTGTACAATATTCGCTATTGTAATTCCATCAAATGCCATAATACTCCATTCTGACGTATTGGTACGCCATTAATACTTTAGAATAAATGATAGCACATTTTATAGATGTTGTCTTGTATGGTTAAAGTAAAATTGATATAATTAGCAGTTGTAATTAAAAGTTTGATATGTAAGTTGATATTTAAGAAGCGATGTATTAAACTATATTTAGTATTAAAATATTTTTTAATGTTATCAACAATGAATGAATGAAATGAGGACACTTTGATGATAAAAAGTATGACTGGATTTGGAAGAAGCGAGATAGAGAGAGGTAGCCGTAAAATAACAGTAGAGATTAAGTCAGTGAACCACAGATTTCTTGAGAACAGCATAAAGATGCCTAAAAAGCTTAATATATTTGAGGCAAGAATAAGGGATACAATTAAGAAATATGCATCAAGGGGAAAGATTGATGTATTTATTACATACGAGGATAATTCAGAGAGTAATGTAAGCCTTAAGTTTAATGAAAGCATAGCACGGGAATATATGAATATATTCAGACAGATGGAGGAGCGTTTTAATATAAGAAATGATATTACTGTTGGAGCTTTGTCAAGATACCCAGAGGTTATCACAATGGAAGAATCGCAGGAAGATGAAGAAGAATTGTGGAACTTTATTAATGAGGCAATAGAAGAAGCCTGCAAGGGGCTTGCTGATACAAGAATTATTGAGGGTGAGAACTTAAAGAATGATCTTTTGTTAAAGTTAGACCATATGGAGGAGCTTGTTTCTTATATTGAAACAAAAAATCCACAGATAATAGAAGATTATAAGAAGAAGTTAGAAGCCAAGATGGAAGAAATCCTTTCAGATGCTGATATAGATAAGAACAGGATAGCTTCTGAGGTGATTATATATGCTGATAAAGTATGCGTAGATGAGGAGACAGTAAGATTAAGAAGTCATATTGAACACGCAAGAAAATGCCTTAACGAAGACGGAGGGATTGGAAGAAAGATGGATTTCATAGCACAGGAGATGAACAGGGAAGCCAATACAACTTTATCTAAGGCGAATAATATAGAAATATCAAATGCAGCTATAGATTTAAAGACAGAAATAGAAAAAATAAGGGAACAGATACAGAATATAGAATAAAAAAGCTTGCACGAATCGGTGTATTTCTGTATAATAACTTGTACACTTATGTTGTGTGCGTGCCAACAGGTATTTACAGATTGGAGAATAGAGATGAAAGAGAAAGGTTTATTACTTGTAATTTCAGGTTTCTCAGGAGCTGGAAAGGGAACTGTAGTTAAGAGATTATTAGAGCTTCATAATGATTATGCTCTATCTATCTCAGCGACAACCCGCTCACCAAGAGAAGGTGAACAGAATGGAAGAGAGTATTTCTTTAAATCAACAGAAGAATTTGAGAGTATGATTGATAATTCTGAATTGATTGAGTATGCAAAGTATGTCAGCAACTATTATGGAACACCTAAGGCATATGTCGAGGAACAGCTTGAAGCAGGTAAGAATGTGATACTTGAAATCGAGATTCAGGGTGCACTTAATATTAAGAAGATGTATCCAGATGCAGTTCTTTTATTCATTATGCCACCAAGTGCAGAAGAATTAGAGAGAAGACTTGTAGGACGTGGAACAGAAGATGAAGCCACAATAAAGGCGAGACTGCAAAGAGCCAGTGATGAGGCTAAGGGCGTAGAGAATTATAACTATATAGTTATCAATGATAAAGTGGATGATTGTGTTGAGGCAATTCATTCTATAGTTAACAGTGAGAAGAGAAAAGCAGTTAACAATATGAGTTTAATTAATAATATTAAAGAAGAGCTTAAAGCTTATGAGAAAGGAGAATAATAATGTTACATCCATCATATTCAGAATTAATGGCAGTTGTTAATAGTGAGGTAGAGGACGGCGAACAGCCAATCGTACAGAGCCGTTATTCAATTGTTAAGGCTACTGCCGCAAGAGCTAAAGAGATTATTGATGCAAGAACAATAGAGGAGAAGGTTAGAAAGGCTCGTATTGAGGCTGAGAACGCTCCAAAGGAAAAGGAAAAGGATAATAAGGATAAGAAGAATGAGCCAAAGCCGCTTACAACACCAGATGAGGCGAGAAAGCTTCAGATAGGAACACCTCTTATCGATAATGCAGAGAATATGAAGCCACTTTCAATAGCTGTAGAAGAGTTATATGAAGGCAAGGTTAAGATTGTCAGCAATGGCGATGACAGTGAAATTATGTAATTTCAGATTTTGATTTTATGCATGGATATTTGCTGATATAATGATTACTGCATAATATTGTCATTTGTAATATTAATAATAGAATTTACAGGCTGTTGCATTTTATATGTGACAGCCTTTTGATGTTGGGAGGTAACATAAAAGTTATGGGAAGTAATATATATGATGAGAAGAAGCGTGTAATTAACTGTGAAAGTGCAGAAAAATGTGGGAGCTGTGCCTATGCAGGAATGAAATACGATAATGAATTAAAGATAAAGCAGGGATATGTAGACAAACTTTTTAAAGACATCTGTCCAGTAGATAAGATAACAGGAATGTACAGACCAGTGCATTACCGTAACAAGGTTCACGCTGTTGTCGGGGAAGATAAGAATGGCAATATTATAACGGGAACATATGAAGAGAACAGCCACAATATAGTACCTGTATCTGACTGCCTACTTGAAGATTCACAGTGCAGCAGCATTATAGCTACATTAAGAGATTTATTTAAGTCGTTTAAATACAAGCCATATAATGAAGATAAGGGAACTGGTTTTATAAGGCATATTCTTTTAAGAAAAGGCTTTTCAACTAAGGAGATTATGCTTGTTATTGTGACGGCTGATGTTGCATTTCCGTCTAAGACACATTTTCTTAAAGCATTAAAAGAGAAGCACCCAGAGATTAATACAATCGTACAGAATGTTAATAAATACAATACAAGTATGGTGTTAGGACCAAGAAATATAGTGCTTACAGGCAAGGGATATATTGAAGATGTGTTATGTGGCTACAGATTTAGAATAAGCCCATCATCTTTCTATCAGATTAACCACCAGCAGACAGAAAAGTTATACAAGACGGCGATAAATATGGCTGGAATAACTAAGAAGGATACAGTTATTGACGCTTATTGTGGAATAGGAACAATAGGAATAGCAGCTTCTGCCAAGGCAGGACAGGTTATAGGGGTTGAGTTAAATGCAGATGCGGTAAAAGATGCAGAGGTCAACGCTAAGATTAACAATATAAAGAATATTAGATTTGTGAATGATGATGCTGGAAAGTTTCTTGTTGAATATGCCACACATAAGAGGGCTGATGTTGTTATAATGGATCCTCCAAGAAGTGGCAGCAGTCAGGAATTTCTTGACTCGGTTCTTAAGATCAAGCCAGAAAGAGTTGTGTATGTATCGTGCAATCCAGATACTCAGAAAAGGGATGTTGATATGCTTATGAAAGGTGGATATAAGGTTTGGGAGTGCAGACCATTTGATATGTTCCCTTTTTGTGACCATGTGGAGACGGTAGTGTTATTGTCCAAACTTGATGTCGATAAGCATATAGATGTTGAAATTAAGCTGGATTAGCTTGGATTGATTCATTAATAGGTTATCAAAGGCGATAGAAAAACTATCGTCTTTTTATTTGAAAAAAGAAGCATATCCCAGAGGGCTGCTTCATCAATTTTTTCGTAAGTGTCCGTACACTTACTGTGCTTACTCATATACTAATAGAACATATACTAATCGTGTAAGAACAATTTTAAACATAACACCTATATTATTATACAATAGTTTGGAAAAATAAAAAATTATATTTCATAAACGTTTCATAAAAGCTATGTAGAATGTTATTGAAAGCAGTTATGAAATACTAAAAAATAGAAAGGAGTAGTTAGTAAAGTGATAAAAAATGCTATAGCATATATTACAAGAAAGAGAAATCGAACTTTAATAATTTTTATCATATTGACTATAGTTCTATCTTGTTTGTATTCTTGTTTAACAATAATGAAATCAAGCAATGAAATAGAAAAGACTTTATATGAAAGTTCTAATTCTTCAATTTCAATAACAAAAAAAGATGGTAAATATTTTAACGTTAATCAATTTAAAGATATTGAAAAATTAAAAGAAGTTGAAGAAATAAGAAAAGTAATAGCACTTGGCTTAATGCTAAGAAATGAAAAACAACTAAAAGTTAGACAACCATTAAACACAATGTATATTTCAAGTGAAAAAGATATTGAAAAATCAATAAGAGACTTTGAACCAATAATCAAAGAAGAACTAAATGTAAAAACAATAGACTTAATAAAAGATGAATCAATATTAAATGACGAATATTTAATGGTAAACTTCAAAGTTGCAGGAAGAATGTTAAAAGAAAAAATTCAAGATTTCAAAGCAAAAATAGAAGGCTTATCAGATGAAGAAATGAAAAAATTGGTATCAAAATTCAATGATGAAAAAATTAGCGAAATAGAAGTACCAGGCTTTGGAACATTTGAAAAAGACGTATTTTTAAAGAACATGAGACCAAAAGCACACATAGTTGTAATAAAAGAAGGCGACTACACAATAGCACTAGATACTATACTAACAGAAGAGTTGATTGTAGAAGGAATGTATAGAGATTTAGTAAGAACACTACAAGTATTAAGAAAAGATGCAGGACTAAAAGTAGAACAACGCATAACATTAAGCTTACAAACAGAAGGAAAATTAATGCAAAAAGTTCTAGAAGAATACCTAGAAAAAATAACTCAAGATACATTAACTGAGAAATTTGTAAAAACACCAATAGAAAACGACATTGAAAAAGAAATTGAAATCAATGGCGAAAAGGTAACAGTACAAATTAAAGGAATGTAAATAAAACAAAAAGCAAAGTGAAAAACACTTTGCTTTTTTGCCATAGAACTATTACTTTTTGACAAAATGTATTATATAATACACCTAATTCCACGAAGGAAGGAGGTGGAAGTATGAATTCAAGTGAGCTAATTGCCTTTTTAGTACTATGCGTAATAGTACTATGCAAAGGCAACCACGACAATGACTAGTATGAAAATACATAGTAAAACCAGAGTTTCTGCAAAAACTCTGGTTTTTTATAGTGGAATTATTTCCAACAAATGAGCTAACCACTGTAATCACGACATCACAGCTGTTACATAAATATATTACTACAATTTTTCTAAAATGTCAATATTTTTCAAAAAAATGTGATATAATAGATGCTAAAAGGAGGAGTTATTATGAAAGAATATA